>Ga0307511_10000526_pt1 | contig 40965 bp, 54 predicted proteins | sample 13_EM_MG_FD_200266 | JGI IMG/M metagenome (GOLD analysis project Ga0307511, IMG submission 200266) | Populus trichocarpa ectomycorrhiza microbial communities from riparian zone in the Pacific Northwest, United States - 13_EM | ecosystem: Host-associated > Plants > Roots > Unclassified | place... | reverse complement strand
CGGGAAGTTCGTCGAGATCCCGACGACTTTCGCCCACACCGGATTTGGGACGATCACTCCTGCTCAAGGCTGTCATGTCTCCTCGGTTCAGAAGCTGACGTTCTTCACTACCCCTCCCCCTGCCTATTGTCAAGACACAACACTGGACGAGGTTGGACGAGGAGGTCACCATGCTGGCGAAACGGGTCAGTGCGGCGGTCGTGAGCGATACGCCCCAAGTGTTGTTTTACCCTCGCCCTACGATCTTTGATGGGCTCGAGCTTTCCGGTATCGAGGTGGCCTTACCCCTGGTTGGCCCGGACGAGCGGGTGTCACCTCGAGTGGAGGACTCTCCACCCTTGGAGCTTGGACCACCGGTTCTCGCAAGCGTCTCCAACAAACCGGTCTCTTGATATGGACGGTATTCCTTCAATTACTCCCTGTATTTTACCCCGGTTCTCTCCGCCAGTGCGCTACGGGCGTTCAATGGAATCCACTTCCGTTGTCGTTTCCTACGCAGGGAATCGTACGACCCCACAGTGTAGTAGTTCAGGCTCGCGTTTGGCCGTTGGTTTTTTAATGAGATCTAAGGAAACTACCTACGCTTTTGAGACGGTCACGAAGACAAGAGGCCTAGGGCCTTTCCTCACGGGCTTTTGACTGTCACTACGCGATTCGAGTTGGGATCCGCCCCACAGAGCGCATGGGAGTCTTTCCCGACTCTCCGATTAGATCTTATGTTACGACCCCCTCCCCCTCTTCGACATATGAATCTCCCCCTCTTCCTGTCTCCCCCCACTGCGCCATACACCATGCATTTCTATCTCTTGGCGTTGTCTGCTCTTCTATCGCTATTCTGGGCCCACGTCGCTCAATCCCAAAACTTATCCGCCGTCTGCGCAGAAGGATACGAATGGGCAAGTAGTTTCCCTCGGCGTCAACCTGATCGATTATTCAGCTTCGCGTAACGATAGGCGTTCAACTATCATGGCGAATCCCCTTGCGACGTAGTGACCAAGTTGATGGTGATATGCCGGGGAGCAGGTGCGCGTTGGCCCTTGAAATGGCGATTGTTTACCGAGTTGAGGAACGCTTGACAGGTTATACCCTCGATACCCTCTCCTCTGGCGCATCCTATTGGGGCCCATGGAAGGGGCCCGACACACGGTGTATGTGTAACACCGTCGCTTGGAGCCTTTTCTCCGCTTGCGGGATTTGTCAGAACGGAACCGCAATTTCGTACGTCACGCCCAACCTCTGTGTTGCGGACCTGATCGTTTTCCGAGGTGCAGATGGAACATGTGGGCATATAACTGCTCGAACGTGACCGCTACAAGGTATGAAGCAATCGTCGTTCAAGAAATCACATTCATTCTTAGTGTTTATGGACTGCCCGTTCATCCAGCTTTCCGCACGGGATCTCTCATCAAGTTGATATTCCGCGTTGGGCATACCTGGACATCGGGGTCCGTGCGGTCTTTCAAAGTCAGCGTAGATCGTTTCTAAACGATTCTCTTCCAGGTGGACGGCGAGTGGCGCCAAACCGCGTCCCAGGTGTACACAGGTATGGACGACCCCGTTTGTGGCATCTCGGAATCGGATCTGAAAGCCGGGACTAGGGGACCCGCCAACCGAATCCAGCGACCTTGATGACGCCACCCTCGCCCGTACGTCTGTTTACCCGTTTCTGTCACCCTGACTATGTGGTTCCAATGCACTTTTTTTTTTTCTTCGATAGTGGCCGTTATTGGATTTCTCATCGTCGCGGCTGTCATTCTTGTCTTTATATGGACCTGCTATTTTATCCTCCGAAATGAAATTGAGGTGACGTTATTACCCGCCCTCGAAAGGAGGAGAATGGAGCGTGCTCCTCAGGTGGGAGATGTGACTACGGAACTCGCTACTGCTCCAGGAGAGGCCCCTTCCTATCAGTAGAGAGTGGGGCTGTGGCCTCTTCGTGAGGCCGTGCTGTGTAAACCTTTGTGGTGTCTGCTGTTTCGTGCTTTATTGACCACCCTACCTTCTCTTCCTCTTTTGGATCCACCCAGGTTCTGCCCCCAGTTGCCGTCGAACTGTAGCATCAAAGGTGGAGACACACAGGCGTGGATGGGATATGGAAGGGTCGGTAACTCGATCACGATACGGCATGAAAAGCTGCCCACCCCAGAATTCGGAAGATCCCACCCTTCCTTGTTCACCATGGGTCCCCCGCCCTCACCCCCATTTCGTTCGCCAGCTTTGGCGATGCATCGCTCAAAGGGTGTTTCAGATCTCTCGCCGAGACGGTTTCGAGTTGAAGCTGTGGATATTGGTCTCATGATACAGACGGTACCCTTTCACTCCCTGTATTTTACCCCAAGCTTTCGAAAATCCTCTCCCCATCAGTTCACCAGGAACATTTTATGGGATCCATTTTTCCCCACAGACCCGATGGGTGGTGCATTAATCGTGCAATAGACGTGTTGGGGTGGAATTCTCGTGGTTTACGGCCTACCCCCTAGCATCTCAAGCTTGCGCTTGGCTTTACAAAAATAGGGGTTGAGAGAATCGCCGGCCCTTTCGAGACGGCAGCCACGACAAGGAACGTTTTTTCTCACAACTTGTTGTCCGTTCTCAGGGGGCTCAGTTCACCTGTCTCCCCATCCTCCGGATATCCGTGGTAGTGTTAGCCCACACTGCCGAGAGTCTGTGCAGCAAGCGAAAAGGGTTAGCATTAGGACACTATTTTGTCCCCTCCTGGCCCTCCGATTAGACCCTAGATGTTACCTCCTCCCCCTCTCCACGACACCCCCTCCTCCTGTCTTCCCCCGCTGTCACTGCCAGATGCCTTCCCACTTCCTCGCGTTCATCATCCTTCTACCATTACTCTGGTCTTACGTTGCTCGAGGCCAAAATTCGTCCGCTGTATGCACGGAAGGATATGATTGGGCGAGTAGCCCACCCCGGTATTCCCAGCGTTGGTCTCAGGTTATTGATTGTTCAACGATAGGCGTTCAATTCTCGTGGCGAATCTCCTTGCGATGTGGCGGCCAAGCTGATGGGGATATACCTGGGAGAAGGTGCGCATTGCCTCTTGAAACGGCGACTGTTTACTGAGTCGAGGAACGCTTAGCTAATTATACCGTTGATGCCCTCCCACCTGGTGCATCCTATTGGGGCCCATGGAAGGAGCTCGACGTACAGCGGTGTATGTGTAATACCGTCACTTGGGGCCTTTTCTGCGCCTGTGGGATATGCCAGAACGGAACAGCAATCCCGTGCGTAACACCCCTATCCCTCTGTTTTGGATCTGATCACTCCATGGTCGGTGCAGGTGGAAAATATGGGCATACAATTGCTCGAGCGTGACGACTACGATGTATGAACCAATTGCCGTCCAAGAAATCACATCCATTCCTGGTGCTCATTGACCATTCCTTCGTCTAGCTTTCAACAGATCATCTTTCGCCGAGCACACGTCCCACGTTGGGCATACCTGAACGTTGGGGTCCGTCTGATCCATTGAAGCCGGCATAGATCTCTTCTGAACGGTTCTTTTATAGGATGACGGTCAGTGGAACGAAACCGCGGCTCGGGCGGGATATATGTATCCCCCGTCCAATTTGAAGCTTAGTACCGGTGCATGGGTTGCCAGTAGGTCCACCCTGCCCATTCCCGTCACTCTGGCATTGTGGTTTCGATGCGTCTTACGATCTTTTCCATAGTTGGCCTTATTCCATTTGAGCTGGGAGCCGCAGTGCTCATTCTTTACCCTATTCTGATGTGTTGTTGCTGCGTCTGTTGTGTGACTAAGGAAAAGCTATCGTCCATCTTCGAAAAGAGGAGAACGAAACGTGCTCAACAGATAGAAAGGAAAAGAGTGGAGCGTGCTCAACAGGCGGGAGATGTGACTACGGAACTTGCTACTGCGCCAGGAGAGTCTTCCGATCCGTAGGGGGTGGACGGCGGCCTGTTCGTACCATCCGGTGCGTCAGAGGTTACATTATGTACGCGTTTGCATTGTCGGCCATTTCGTGTTTCATTGACGATTCCATCTTCTCTTCTTCGTCGTTTAGGATCCATCCGGTCCACCCAGATTTCGTCTCCCGCTGCGGTTGAACTACGGTTAGGCAAACGCAGTTCACGCCAACTCGCCGGAGAGTGCTGGGAACCACTACACCATTGTATGCCATCCAGTAAATTGACTAACGCACCTGCTTTGAACAGTCGAAACCCCCTGTCGCCATACTTTTTCGGAGTGTATTGTCACACAATCTGCTCGAGAAGGGTGTAGATCCTCCACATGGTCCACCACAGTAGACTAACGTTGCGGAGTGAATGCAAGCCCAAGCCTGAGATATGGAGAGCCCACCGGGACCATATCGAGGCCACGTCGAGCGGAAAGGAGAGTCGTTGACTACCAGTCAAATTGCAAACCGGGTAGAACCTTGCCGCCGCGGTTGTCAGCACAATTGATTTCGGAACTACACAGCGCATAGCTAGGTATTACGACCCGACTATATATTCGCCTCGGACTTTTAGGAACAACTCGCTGACCGATGGGCGAGCGGTCGCTTTGGTGGCATCTCACCGCTCGGCTCTCAAACCCCAGTCTGCTCATACCGTAGCCAAGGATCCCTGGCATTGAAAAAATACATGATCTCTACTCCGTACGCGCTTCTCCAAGAAGCGATGGGTGGACCCCAGGGCCATGATGATCCCGAGAATCACGGAAGTGATCGCCCGATACTTAAATATGTAAAACGAAAGTGAATATAAATGAGTGAGGAACGTATGTACCGTATCCGGATTAAGCGCCTTCTCCCTACTGGCGGACAAGAGAGACAAGAATGGGGGGGGGATGGATTAACAATGGAATGAACAATTAAAACAAATGTGACACGAACAAGAATAGAGGGGAAGGAAAGATCACAGTCCCTTCGTAGACCGCAGCGATAAAGGTGTGGGTGGCGGCGGGGACATCAAAGGTGGGGGGACAGGCACATGCACGGACATTGGATGTGGGAAAGGTTCAGTCGTATTATCATAATATGGCGGCAGCATCTCTTCGGGGTCGTCCAGCCCAGAGCGCGAATCTGAGAAGGTTGTGAAAGTGAGGGCAGTCCCGAAGTCATGCACTTGATCATCTCCCCACACCCTCGCGTTTCGGAAGTCGTCCTCAGGGGCCGGGCTCGTACAAAACTGGCGGTTGTCGCGTAAGGTTAATCGGGGGTTCGGTAAGGGTCTGGAACTCTGTTGAAAGGGAAAACCGGACCACCTTAAGTCAGCATGAAGGACCCGGCTGCGGAAGGGAAATTGCACTCAACCCGTCCAGAGTTCTGCCTAGACGAACTCGCACCAAGCGTCATCATTGGAGGATACGATGGCGGCAATGACTCCCTCTTCGCTTCACTCTCACCATGGTCGGGCTCTGAAGGCCCGGCCTCAGACGTAGGAGCCGACCACTGATCCTCACTGGTATCCAAAACCAACCTCACTCTCGAACTCGCACTCGGGGTCATGGAACTCTCATGGAAGCTTGTTTCCGTCGGTGAGACGGATACCATAGGTGAAGCGGGGGGTGTAGGTGCCGGTATCAGTGGTAGGGAAGGGGTGTGGGGTGTGACTGGCCCGGTTCCATAGTCGAAGTTGATGTAGGGATGTTCTCTTTTCGTGGTTTTGGAGTCTCCGTCGTTTCCAGAGGCGCCACCTCGTTTCCTCACTCGACGACACCGGATAAACACTCCGAAAAGGATCAACAAGACACCGACAGTGACACCAGCGGCGATCCCTCCGATCGTCGCTGCGCTCAACCTGTGAAATGGGTGTTGAGTCGGGGACTGAACACCACCAGGCGTGTGGTTTTATCTTACGTTGAAGGGGGTGGCCAAGGTGTTGGGTTACTACTAGTCCTACAAATCAACCGGATCACTTCAGTTCCTCCAAGGTCGTGAAATCGAACGACAGAGAGGGGACGCACGGTGGGGGACGATGAACTATAGCGTAGTCAATACCAAGGGTCTGACCACGAAACGGGGTATTGGCCATCCGGACCTTGTGGGGTCCTGGACCAAGTCCAGTACATCGGTACAAGAGCGTACGAGGAGTGAGGTACTTGCTCTTAGCATCGAGCGTCATAGGCGAGCCGTCGTCGACCTGAACCGTATATGGGCCACCGTTCGGACCTATCATTCCGTATATCTCCACATCGGGACCTAGGTCTGCTTCAACAACGAGGACTTGAGAAGCTACTGGTCTGAAATAGATCACCCTGGAAGGTCCAGCTGTCAGTCCGACGAAGATCAGGGGGTCTAATTGTAGGAAGTTACGCACTTCGAAATCATAGACCACGTATGCATCGCCTTGTGAAGTTGTACTGAGCGGGACATGAGACCACGCCAGACAGGCGAGTCAAACAACCCGACTTACTGTCCAGTTTTTCCCTCGTAACCAACCAGTTCAATACTCCACCCTGCTGGTGAATATTCGAAAGCGTCGTTCATATCTTGTTCCCTACACTCATGATAGTCGTCCGGAACCTCCACCTCATGAACAATCTGAAAATAGGCCCCGATCGATAAGTCATTGGCCGATTTCCCAGCGCGAAATGATCGGGAAAGCGCTGCTCACCGAATCAATCACCAACTGCTTGGTTTCGTTCGCTCCCATATTCCCAACCGTCAGTCGATGGGTCCTGCTCCCGTCCAGCCCCGTGGCCTTGAACAAAACCTGCTGAAACAAATCCCCATCCGAGAACCCGTTACCCACGAAAACCGAGTCGTCGTCGAGGGTGACGTTGTATTTTCCGTTGTTTTCGCCTTTAGAACCGTAGAGCCACACGGCTGTACCATTGAATGTGAGGGAAGCCGTTGAGCCGCTTTGAGCTGTGACCATAAATGTGCCGTTATAGGCCAGTCTGTGGGGGAGGTCCTCAAGCATGTCAGCAGGGATTGGGATGGTCGAGTAGCGCATGTCACACGATGTGCAAGGTGCGGGCGGTCTCGCAGAGTGAGGAGAAGGACTCACGAATTCCACCGCTCATCTCTACCATCTCCATCGTACCAAGCCTCGCGGGGGGAGTACTCGATCAAAGGGCTCACATCGTCGACCGTGATGTTCACCTTTTGAACCATTGAGTGCTGAACTGAAAAATATCACGTCGTCGTGGACAGCGTCAAAAAAAGCGTAAATGAACGGCAGCGAGGCCTTGGCCAGTGTCCCGAACCACAAAGCGGGTGTGGTGGGGGGGGGGGGGAGGAAGGTGTTGGATGAGGGGGAAAAGGTTGACGGAAGTTCCCCCTTCCGCAGGTCCTCGATGAGCGATCACGGGGCTCGGTAGGGCGGAGTGTAGCCGAGCGAGGAAGAATGGTCAAGACGGGATCGAAGACGTCAAGCCGTCAACAAAGGCAAAACCTCGAGCACAGTTATGTAGGATGCCCGTCCCCGGTGGGGCCAAGGTATCATCATAAGAGCATGACCAACAACTCGTGGCTCCGTGACCAAATCCCCATCCAGTGTCTCGTAAAGCTGGAAAGAAGGCCGCCTTTGAACGACGGGGCGCGCGCGGCGGAATTACGGTGGTCACTCCCCGTCGCGGGTCGGAAGCACTGCGAAAAGAGTTCTTTTCCAGTCGATCATGCCACGGCACCCTCCGCCGTCGGCACGAGCTCCGGATCGAAGCAAGCGGGATCCCGCGTGAGGTCCGATCTTCGATCGACGGAGGTCGCTCCAACGAGTGGGTTGGGAGTTGGGGGCCGCACGATTTGGTACGAAGCCACAGTTCTATTCCGGTCGACTGTTGCCACAGAATAGCCGACCCAGTAGAGTGGCACGGTCAATGTTAGGATATCCGTTTTCGGAATAAAGGGAAAAACGAAACGCTCGTCATCCCATCGACCTCGGTCGAGGGCCGGGATAACTAAACGTAAGAGCTCCCAATGCTTATCCAAGGTCTCCTCCAAGGAACGAGAATCGAACTGCCAGCACCGGCGGGTAACGGAGTCTTAAGCCCTGGGCTCAGGTGGGATCAGGTAGAGAGATGAAACACGATGGAAGTTAACCGGGGGGGGGGGCTCCTGCCCGACACAGGATCTACAAAACAATCGTAACAAAAAGATACGGGGCGCGGTAGCGGGTATGCACAGGAGAAGGGAACAATAAAATATACAAAGACGAAGCGCGATAAACGTAGATAAACACCCGAGAAAGCGAAAGCGGTGGGGAATGCTATTCAACGTTTGCCTGTGCGGAAAGGTTCAGTCGCCTGACGATAATCCGGAGGCAACAGACCCCCGCTATTCCCAGAGACGTAGGCAACTGGTCCAAAATCCTGCACCCGACCCTCCACCCTCATCCTCGAATTCCGAATATCCTCCTCGGACGTGGCCACGTTCAGCGGCACTACCTGTTGTGACACAACCCCCGCCCGAGGATCCTGTTCCCTCATCGCGAGGCGCCTTTTCTCGCCTGCGGCATCGAGCGAGGACCAAGACCCACCCATTGGGCTGTCTGTATTATGCACCACCAATCTCGAGCTTGACGAAGGCCCAGACTCTGGCTGGTCAGCAACCAGATACGGCGACGGATCAGTACGCCTTTGTGGGGCCTGAGAGAGGTGAACCCAAGACTCAGCACTGCCGTGACCGTCGTCGGAGGCAAATTCGGCCTCTAGAACTTCCACCGGAAGGATAGCTGGTTTTCTGTGCCGTCGGCGGTACCAAAGGACCAACCCGACCACGATGAGAATGATAAGACCACAGCTACCGCCGGCGATCCCTCCAATAGTACCTCCGTTTAACCTAAAAAGCAATGCACGTCAACACGAAACTCGAGCGCTGAGGTTGATGACCGCCGCTCACGAAGAGGAAGTTTTGGGCGAAGCGCCATCACTGCCCGTGCTATCCCTAACAGAGGTCCGTTGGTTGTTAAGATGAACTCCACTATCAGATTATGTGCTCACGGTGGTCCCCGGACAACGGCATAATCGATGCTGAGATTCTGACCGGAAAACGGAGCGTTCGTAATCCTCACAGTGTGCTCCCCCGGACTCAGCCCGGTGCCTTCGTATAAAATTGTCTGTGGAGAGAGCTTGTTCCTCGAGGCGTTGAAGGTCCTCGACAGACCGTTATCAAGTTGAACCGTATAGGGGCCACAAGATGGCCCAACCATGCCGAAGAGCTCCACATGAGACCCTACAGCAGTCCTGGTATTAACGGCGAGGAAATTCTGGACGACGAACACAGCGAATTACCCTAGAGTGCACCGTCACTTCAAATTCTCAGCTGGAGTGATCCTACACTGACCTGAAATTTGTAAACCACGTATGCGTCTCCTGATGAGGCCGTGCTTCAGAGTCGACGTAGTCAGTGTCAGTGTCTAAGAGCCTCTGTACCGAGACACTCACTGTCCACCGTTGCCGTTGTAGCCCGGGTCGATACTCCACCCAGACGAAGAGTACTGGAAACCAACATCGGTGGCCTGGTGCTTAACCTCTTGGTAACCATCCGGGAGCTCCACTTGGTATACAATCTACCGTCGGCGATCATCCACAGCCGTTAAGCCTCTCCCAACCCAACCTTCGAACCAAGTCATCGAGATGGCTCACCGAGTCAATGTCCAAGTACGGTTTCTCGGCGTCCGTGAACGAATTCGTGATTGACACTGTATGCGGTTTGGTGCCGTCCAACTCCACCGCGGAGAAGAGGAGCTGCTGGAATACTTGACCGTCGTAGAAACCGTCATCCGTAAAAACCTTTCCGTCCAATGTGACATTATACGGTCCATGGTTTCCTCTTTTCGCACCGTAAATCCATACTGTGGTTCCGTTAAAGGTGAGGGTGGCGGAAGCACCGTAGTCCGTCGTCAAGGTGAATGTTCCGTTGTTATCGTACCTAAACCCACGAGCGATCCGCATCAGAAACTGCCTCAAAAGACGAGGCTTAGGCCAAGAGAACACAAGATGGAACACGGAAGAAGGGAGAGAGAGACGGAAGCAAAGAATTGAACTGGGTCACTCACGACTGCCAGAATGGATCCAAAGTCCCGCCATCGATCCATGATCCCGCAGGAGAGTATTCGATCAGAGGACTGACGTTGTCCAACGTCACGTTCACTCTTTGAACCATTGACGTGGCCGAGTGGGGGAGGGGGGGGATGTCGTTTGTGTAGGGGCGGAGAATTTAAAGCGTCCTGCGCCAGGATCACGAAATTGTCGTATGAAATCGGTGAGCGTGTATAAGTGAGAGTGGGATATGTAAAGAGTGTGCTGAAGTATGTCCAGTGACGGACGGCCAAAGGTGAGATTCGAAGCTGAAAAGAACCTGGACTGAAAGGGAGAAGAAGTTAAGTACCGCCTGACGCCGAGGGGCGAATAACATACGACCTTATAATCCAACCAATGCATGACCAGACGATCAAATCACAGCACTGAATTCTGGGATTGTTGGGCGCTGAGCGCTAGTGAGTACCTGCAAGAGAAAACTTTCCTCGCCGCCCCACATTGGCGGAATCTAAAGTGGGTGTGATTTGGGCGCTCTGTCCAATGCCACATCCTTTGTCGCGGGAAAATCACCTCAGAGTCGACACGTGGGCATGTGCCTCCTTCAAATGACAAATGATGAGCTTAGGCTCTCAAATCACAGTTGAGTTTCTAACAGCACCTACGCGATACACAGGTCCCTATCGGACGTGAAGGCAAGATCCAAACAAAAACAGTGGCAGGCAGACGAATGAGAAGACACGTGGGGGGACGTGGGGGGACGTGGGGGGACGCGAATGCATCTATCTACGCACAGCAGAATTTAGAGTATAGATTATGGCGACGGATGGAGGATGAAGTATTCACCAGAACAGTGGAGCCGCAGGAACAGGAGAGGAAGGGGGTCGAAGGTAGAGACGTGATTAAACGAGTCCGTAGGATATGCGTATGTATCGGTGTCCGTGTGTCACCACATGCGGTATGGAGGGCAAGAGAGAACGATCAACGTGGCAGCGGTAGGAAAGGTTCTGTTGCTTGATAGTAATCTGGCGGTAAAAGGTTTCCTTCGTGTTCAGGTTCCGGTATGAAAACGATGGGCCCGAAGTCTTGCGATCGACCCTCCACTTGCATCCTCACGTTGCGGAGGTCGGTTCCGGGTAACAACGGCAACACCGAGGAATTTGCGAGAAGCCGAGTTTCCGAGTTTCCAGGTTGCGGTAGCGGCCGCAGCGTCTACAAAAACGAGAAACAAGTCGAGATTAGTGATGAAACACAGGCCCCCAAGGGGCACACACCTGAGGGGGATTCTGATGCGGTCCGGTGTCCTCTGACACCGGGACGATGTCGAGCAAGTCCCCCGCGACATCGGCGGGACCAGTCAATGAAGGATTCGGGTTATGCATGATAAGCCTGTGCCTCGAATCCGAATTTGACGCTGAGGAGTTCGATTGTGTGGAGGGGGGATGCACTACGGCAGTGGGAACTGGGAGTGGTGGGTACCGTTCGGCTGTGAGGGGGAGTGACGGGGTGTGGAAGGTTACCGGACCAGTACCGTAGTCTGCGAGGCCAGATGAATCCTCAGCATGGGTCAGTCCCAGTCGTCTGCCGCGACGACGGTGCCAGAGAAACACGCCGACAAGGACGAGAAGAACACCAGCGCATCCGCCAACAGTAATTCCTCCGATGGCTCCTTTACTCATCTTTCTAAAAACCCGATTCGGTTGATAATTCCATTAAATCTAGAGACTGTGCCCTTACGAGGACGAAGATCCGCGGCCAGAGGCTGGGTTGGAACTGCAATGTTGATGGAAATCAGCTCACGGAAGGGTTGTGTATCACAAAGGTAGGCTCACTTTGTCGACGAGGGACCATAGGTAATGGCAAAGTCAATACTGAGCGTTTGCCCCGTGAACGGAGAGTTCGATATCTTCACCGCATGTTGCCCAGGAGCGAGGCCATTGTTTTGGTACAGAAGTGTCTGCGGAAAGAAGGCACTCTTGGTGCCATTGAAGACGAAAGAACCGCCCCCGTCGACCTGAACCGTGTAGTAACCGCTCCATGTTCCGACCGCCCCATATATCTCTACAGAGGAACCTATTTCATTATCAGAAAAGCGGCCCTTCGTGGAGTGTGTACGCGTTCATCACCCTAAAAACCGTTAGTTAAACGAACCAACGAGTGAACCAATGAGACGAAACCCCACTTCAAATGTAAAAACCACGGATGCGTCTTCCGACGAGGTTGTGCTAAAGGAAGCCAAGTGAGGGGAGGACTGGTCTGGGCCCTAAGGAATACTTACTGTCCGGTGGCATTACTGTACTTCGAGACGTCCTGTGGATTGGTGCTCCACGCAGAGGAAGAGAAATTGAAGTGAGCGTCGGTATCCTCCAGAGTGTTTGGCGCGTAATCGTCCGGGATTTCCACCTCATAAACGATCTATCCACCGAAAATTCAACACGAAGCACGCGGCAATCCCACTACCAGAAGAAACAAAGGGCCCAAGCCAAGACATACCGAATCAATATCCAAATACGGTTTCCCAGCATCGTCGACCAAATTCGTAATAGACACGTTATGGAATCCGCTATCGAGTTCAGTCCTAGTGAAAAGCACTTGCTGGAACTTGTCCGTGCTCGAATACCCAGTATCGGAAGTCTGTCTGTTGTCGAGAGTGGTACTGTACGGTGCATGATTACTCCTCTTGGCCCCAATAATCCAAACCGCGGTCCCATTGAAGGTTACTGAAGCGTTGGCCCCGAATTGTGTCGCCAGAGTGAACGTTCCATTGTTGTACCTGGGGAAACGGTCGAACGCAGGTTAATCGTCGATCGTCGGTTGGTGCTCCAGCTCGAGGCCGGTGGGGATAAAGCCAAAGGAACGGGTGTACTTACAAGTTCCAGGACGAGTCCCTCGAGTCTCCTTCGTGCCAGGCGGCCGCGGGGGAATAGTTAATCAATGGGCTTACGTTGTCCAACGTGACATTGGCTTTCCACACCATCAGTCACGAGTTGTCAACACAGCGGCGGGCGGAGACGTGGCGGAGACGAGTGAAAGGACGTTAGGACGACACGGTCGCGCCTCAAGCCCGTTGAACGGGAGCCGTGGGGGCAGGAGTAGCTATACTTCTGAGAGGGGGGAAAGAAGAGAGGTCCGGGTAAACTGCACAAGCCAAAGCGCCTGTAAAGAATGCGTAGAAGTAACTCACTGCACTCCCCGACGAAAGCGGTGGTTGTCGGTCATCACCAGGTCTCCGGGGCTGCCCCGAAGTTCGCCCGCCGTCGGCCATCCCCAGGCCAAGATACGGGAATAGCAGGCAGGTTACCATGTTGGGCACTTGGCGGGCAGTCTAGGCTTGTTTCGATGTGAAACCTCCGACGTCCTCCATGAATGATTCATAGAACCCCTGCCTATCTGTCCAGTTCCTTGTGTCCAACGTCGGTGGTGTCGGGCGAGGTGTGGCCTCAGGTGTCTCTTTATCATAGGAATGGCGTACGTGGGTAAATTGAACAGATCGGACCCGTGATACAGTAGGGTCCATTCAAGAAACAGAATGAAGTGTTACTGAAGCCGCGTCTTGAGGAGGCCACAGCAACAACCTTGGTCCCAAACTCCAACGAATCTCCTCCAACCGTCGCAACCAACTCGCGGTTCCAGAACAATACATTCTCCGAGCCATCCAGGTTCTCTTGCACCCCAAGCAACTTGGACATATTCACAGTGGTTCCCAGCAACAACGCCTGCTCCTCGTATATCTTTCCCCCAGCCTCCAGCGCCGCCCACCCCAAATCAAACCGAGCGTTCTAGGCCTTCCACGACTCCAGAACCCCAACGCCGACCGTGACGTTGTGGTTGATCAAGCGCAAGATTTGGCTTTCCTCCGTGAGAGGAGGCCCGGGCAGGATCCGTCTGGTTTCCCATGTGGCAGGGAAGGGTCTGATGGGGTTTAGGATTACACCGACGTTCGCCTTTCCAAGCTCTCTCGCCAGGAGATGAACTTCTCCACCATCCTCGGTCGTCGACCTGATTTCGTCAGCCTTGGTGTGTCACGACTTCTGCCTTCAGTGTGATCAGTGTGGCGATGATACCATTGAACACCGTGGGTGTGCACAACAAGTGGGATTTCGCCCTATAATCAAACATCAGAATCAGAAATTCCCCCCAGCCCTTGTAACCCCGCACCTGCGCGACGCGCCAGAAGGCACCGTGGTTCGCATCCTCGGTCGATAGCTTCCTGAGAGTCGCGATTTGTGTGCCGACGCTTACTGCTTGGGCGGGTACAACGTGGACGCGCAGTGCGGTGACCGGTCGGATAACAAGGCCGAACAAAAACAGTGGTAACCAGATAAGTGGGGGGACGCGGGCGGTGGGGGCGTGGTGGGATGTGAACATATCTAGCTATTTACAGCAGGAGGGTGAAATATTCACCAGAACAACGGAGCCGCAGGAACAGGAGAGGAAGGATATTGAAGGCAGAGATCTGATTGAACGAGTTCGTAGGATGTGTGTATGCGTCGGTGTCCCTGTGTCACCACATGCGGTATGGAATTCAATGATCAACGTGGCAGCGGTGGGAAGGGTTCTGTAGCTTGGTAGTAATCTGGCGGTAAAAGGTTTCCTTCGTGTTCAGGTTCCGGTGTGAAAACGATGGGCCCGAAGTCTTGCGATCGACCCTCCACCTGCATCCGTATGTTGCGGAGGTCGGTTCCAGGTAACAACGGCGACACTGAGGCGTTCGCAAGAAGCCGAGTATCTGAGTTTCCAGGTTGCGGTAGCGGCCGCAGCGTCTACAAAAGTGAGAGAAAGTCGAGATGAGTGGATGAGACGCGGACCCCCAAGGACACACCTGAGCAGGATTCCGATGTGGTCCGGTGTCAGAGGACGCCGGGACGGTGTCGGACGAGGCCCCCGCGACATCGGCGGGACCAGTCAATGAAGGATTCGGGTTATGCATGATAATTCTGTGCCCCGAATCCGAATTTGAGGCTGAGGAGTTCGATTGTGGTGGCGATGTGGAAGGGGGATGTACTACGGTAGTGGGAACAGGGAGTGGTGGATACCGTTCGGCTGTGAGGGGGAGTGACGGGGTGTGGAAGGTCACCGGACCAGTGCCATAGTCTACGAGGCCGGATGGATCCTCGGCATGGGTCAGTCCCAGTCGTCTGCTGCGACGACGGCGCCAGAGGAACACGCAGACAAGGACAAGAAGAACGCCAGCGCATCCACCAACAATTCCTCCAATGGCTCCTTTACTCGTCTTTCTAAAAACCCAATTCAGTTGACAATGCCATAAAATTTAGAGACTGCCCTCACGAAGACGAAGACGAGCTGTCAGAGCTAGTGCTGCAATGTTGATGGAAATCAGCTCACGGCGAGGTCGTGTATCACAAGCGTAGGCTCACATTGTCGGCGAGGGGCCATAAATAATGGCAAAGTCAATACTAAGTGTTTGCCCCGTGAACGGAGAGTTCGATATCTTCACCTCGTGGGGCCCAAGATCGAGGCTGTTGTTTTGGTACAGAAGTGCCTTCGGAAAGAAGGCACTCTTGGTGCCATTTAAAATAACAGAACCGCCGCCGTCGACCTGAACCGTGTAGTTACCGCTCCACGTTCCGACCGCCCCATATATCTCCACAGAGGGACCTATTTTATTATCAGAAAAGCGGACATTCGTGGAGTGTGTGTGCGTCCATCACCCTAAAAATCGTCAGTTAGTTAAACTGACCTGCGAACCAATGAAATGAACACCTACTTCAAATGTAAAAACCACAAATGCGTCTTCCGATGAGGTTGTGCTAAAGGGAACCAAGTGAGACAAGGTTAGTCCGGACCCTAAGGGGTACTTACTGCCCGGTAGTATTGCTGTACCTCGAAACGTCCTGTGGGTTGGTACTCCACGCAGAGGAAGAAAAATTGAAGTGAGCGTCGGTATCTTCCACAATGCTCGGCACATATCCGTCCGGGATTTCCACCTCATAAATGATCTATCCACCGAAAAGTCAATACGGAAGGTGTGGCGATCGCTCGACCAGAGGAAACAAAGCCAGGACATACCGAATCAATATCAAAATATCCCGAAGACTCCCCGACAAAATTCATAATGAACAAGAAATGGAGTCCGCTATCGAGCTCAGTCCTAGTGAAAAGCACTTGCTGGAACTTGTCCGTTTCCGGATACCAATTGTTATCGATAACATAATTGCCATCGAGTATGGTTCTGTACGGTGCATAATTAATTCTCCTGGCCCCAACAACCCAAACCGCGGTCCCATTAAAGGTTAATGTAACGCTGGCCTTGAATTGCGTCGCCAGAGTGAACGTTCCGTTGTGGTCGTATCTGGAGAAACGTTCGAACGCAGGTTGATCGTCGATCGTCGGTTAGTGCTCCAGCTCGAGAGCGGGTGGGGATAAATCCAAAGGAACGGAAGTGCTTACAAGCTCCAGGACGGGTCCCTCGAGTCTCCTTCGTGCCAGGCGGCCGCGGGGGAATAGTTAATTAGTGGGCTTACGTTGTCCAACGTGACATTGGTTTTCCACACCATCGACCACGAGCTGCCGACACGGCAGTAGGAGAAGACGTGGCAGAGATGGGGTGAAAAGACGTTAGGAGAGGGGGGAAAAGAAGAGAGGACCGGGTAAACTGCGCAAGCCAGAGCGCCTGTAAAGACTGTGTAGAATGTAACTCACTGCATTCCCCGACGGAGGTTGTCAGTCATCACCAGGTCTCTTGGGTTGCCACACCTCGGCCGACGCCACCGACGTTGGACACAAGGAACTGGTCAGACATGCAGGGGTTCCATGGATCATTCACGGAGGAACGTCCAAGGCAGCATCATGGAAACTGCGCGTGCTTTTCCTGCTTGAGCGCCCACTGAGGCGGACAGTTTTTTGTTTTTGTTTTTGGAAAAAACTCTCCAGGTTGATTAATTAACAATATGTATGTCTGTGGTGGAGCAAGGCACGTACAAGAATCACGGCAACCCTAGTTGCTGAGGCAGAACGACTGATAAAGCACGAAAAGCAGTTTTTCAGTTTTCCTGATGTATCACATCGAAACAAGCCTGGGCTGCCCGCCAAGTGCACAACATGGTAACTTGCCTGCTATCCCCGTAGCTTAGCCTGGGTCGGTCGGCGGCGGGCGAACTTCGGGGTCTCTTTCAATGCGGCGGGTAATAGGAACGGCGTGCGTGGGTAAATTGAACAGATCGGACCCGTGATACAGTAGGGTCCATTCAAGAAACGGGGTGAGGTGCTACCGAGGTCAGAAGACATCCACGAAGCCGCGCCTCGAAGAGGCCACAGCAACAACCTTGGTCCCAAACTCCAACAAATCTCCTCCAGCCGTCGCGACCAACTCGCCATTATAGGACAACACATCCTCCGAGCCATCCAAGTTCTCCTCCACCCCGAGCAACTTGAACATATTCACAGTTCCAAGCAACAACGCCTGCTCCTTGGATATCTTTCCCCCAGCCTCCAGCGCCGCCCACCCCAGATCGAACCGAGCGTTTTGGGCCTCCCATGACTCCAGAACCCCAACGCCGACCGTGACGTTGTGGTTGATCAAGCGCAAGATTTGGCTTTCCTCCGTGAGAGGAGGCCCGGGCAGGATCCGTCTGGTTTCCCATGTGGCAGGGAAGGGTCTGACGGGGTTTAGGATTACACCGACGTTCGCCTTTCCAAGCTCTCTCGCCAGCAGATGAGCTTCTCCACCACCCGCAATCGTCAACCTGATGTCAGTCTTGGTGTGTCGCTTAACTTCTGCCTTCAGTGTGATCAGGGTGGCGATAATATCAGCGCTGTGGGTGTGCACAACAAGTGGGATTTCGCCCTGTAATCAATCACCAGAATCAGAACTTTCCCCTAGCCCTTGTAACCTCCGCACCTGTGCGACGCGCCAGAAGGCTCCGTGTTTCGCACCCTCGATCAACAGCTTCCTCAGAGCAGCAATTTGTGTGCTGACGCTCACTCCTCGGGCGGGTCCAACGTGGACGTGCAGTGCGGTGACCGGTCGGACAACAGCGCCGTGTTCCAACCCGTGCCGGGCGCCAGTTGAGAATGCCACACCAAGCCCACCCAAGAATCCATAAGTCACTGGCGCGGAGATAGCTGTGGTCACCCCGGCACGATACGCAAGCCTACGAATCCAAGGTCCAGTGGTGGAAAAGCGGCAGACGAGGGACGTCACTCACAGTGTATCGCGGCCCAGGAATGCCAAACCGTCCACGGCGCGAACAACACCACCCTCTCCATCGTCCAAGATGTTAGGGGTCTCCTTCGTGAGCGGGTCAATCACTGTCCCGTCGTTTGTTGACTCTTCCTGTTGGATCTCCTCCATCCCGAGCGGTGCACCAAATGACACCAGTCCGGGACTAAGCGCGCCCCCTTCCAGGTCGATGATCGTGACATTCTCCGTGCGAGCCATGACCTCCTCTTGTGCACACCAGCCCATGCAAGTGATCCGTCCCTTCTGCACCAAGACCGAGGGAGGAGCCTTCTCTCCACCGAAGACGACGCTGAAAAGCCGCGAATGGTCGATCTTTGAACGAACGGGCATGTACACATTCTTGATGTTCTTGAAGAGCACGTCTCCCGTAAGCCTGTTCTTCTCGGTCAGCAATGGTGGGAGACCTTCGTATTTGATCGCGTCTTCCGCCTCTTTGTCGAAGTTCGGCACTTTGGGGGCTTTTTGGAGATCCTTGGGTTTCTGTACGGAGAAGGGGGACTTTAGTTGGGGTATGCCGTCGATGTAAACCTGTTTTGGAGTGGCTCCCAACGCGAGAGGGTGGCTGTCAAACACGACGAGATCTACAGGCTCAGATTAGCATGGGTCGGCGCGGTTGGCAGTACCATACCTGCATCCCAACCTAGGACCCGCAGCTATCAGAAAGATTTGACCAACAGCTGAGGAATGGTTCTACTCACCCTCCTTGACGAAGCCAACACGGTGTCCAAGTCCCAACAACTTCGCCGGAGTGCTCGTCACGCTCGCGATCGCCAGATTTTCCGGCAACCCGTAGTAATATGCGTTCTGGGCCTCGTACAATAAATACCTCGAATTCATCACTGGGTGATCGCTCTGGCAATTTACGGCCATCAATGAAAGCCAAGTGTTTGGCACCCGAAATACCGAACGCACCTTCATCGCGACCTCGATCTTTTCGGAGGCAAGGATCTTGGCAGTGAATGGCGTACCACGGTAAGCCTCACGCTTGTATCGTGCGTTGTTAGCAAAGATGGCCACGCCAGGTGTTGGTCCTAGGGAAGAATAACACTTGTCAGTCCCTTCTGTGGGGGACCTCAAAAATGCTACTACCATAAACACTTCTCAGCACGTTCGGCACGAGGAACGTCTCGTGCGCGTGATGGAAGGCCGTTATGGGGAATTTGAACTCGTTCGAAATCTAGGAAGGTTAAACTTCAATGTTCTGTAGTGAGGCAGCACACCCACCCTCGCGAGGCCGTCTAAGTCCGTAGTTTCATAACAATGAATTTGAACCTAGGAGGAAGGGTGAGAATGCACAAACGCGAGTCCACCAACCACTCACCTTCACGCGCCCACGTAGAACCTCGGACAGGGGTTCCCACGCAAGGTCCTCAGGGAACTCACCCAAATCTTCGAATAGGCCGCCAGTTACTTTGGCACAGTAGGCATCTTGGGATTCTTTCAACGCCTTGGCGGAGTTGTATCTGGGGGCGGGGAGATCAATACACACTTGGAAGGCGAAATGGAGGGGATAGACTCACGCCTGACGAAAGGCCCAGATGGTATCCATGCGAGTATTCCCATAAAAGCGGCCTGCGAAAACGGTTGGTTACAAGAAAACGCACTTTCCGCAGATTTCTTACTTGGATTTTCGCCTGAACGTATAAGCAAGCTCAAACATATGTGAACTCGGAAGTGAAGCCAATCACGTACCGCAAGCATGCCTGAATTTCCGTCAGCAAACACGCGTACTGATCATACTACTCATACGACTTACTTCATGTGACGCCAATGCAAGGGGGTTCTGTGATCGTAGTACGAGCTATTGATGGTTGACGGTGGCTCGAGCAGCATTGAGGATGGCGATCGCTCAGATGTTGTGCGAAGTTTGATGGGGAATCCCTGACCGCCTGCATGCACAACGTTAAAACTGGGCCCAACAACAACAATGAAGCACGAACCAATTGCATTGGCGGAACCTGGGAGAATGAGGGAGGTGGTAACACCTCCTGAGATGGACAGGCGGAATGCATCATCATGGGTGTTCAGTCCGTCGAGGGACCTCATCCAGGGCACAATAGGACCCTTAAGGGAGTTGTCATCTTCTGCCCCATCCAACCCAGGGGAAGGCGCATCCCCAAGGTGAGAATGCATATCAACGATCCTAGAGGTGTCATCAGCAGGCCCAGGGAATCCGAACCAAGAGAAACCAACCCTGGAATGACCCATGAGCCATTCACGTCGTGGACGATGGCCTCTCGCACCGACAGATCGAACCGGGACAACAGCCTGCCGACATGCCCGATTCCCTTGATGATGCCCTTGTCGAGAAGAATGTCCGCCTCGATGACTTCCGTTCCGTTCTTCTCGCCGGTCCATATTTTCGCGTTTAACAAAAGCTGTGAGGACAAGAACCTTCAGTACACGTGCCCGATGCGTAACATGGGCATGGGGGTAATCACGGTCGGTTTGGTTCCAGGCTCGAACCGATCGGATGTGCTCCGGGAGTAGAAATCGGAAGGTGGGCCGGGAACAGTGGTTAAAGAACGACAGCGGTCAAGTGCCTTGGCGACGTGAATCGGTACCTGCTGCTGGACATGGAGGAATTGGTTGTAATGAAGGAGTGCGAGTGTGCAGATGCCAGACAGCAGCAGCCAGTGGGCCAGTCGCCGGCTGGTAAGTGGGGGGGACATGACTTTCGGAATCAAGTCCTGAGAATGAGTTGACGCCCGTTCCGCGGAACGCATACACTACCGGAGCGGGATAGAGGCTACACATGGAGGCTGGTAACTTCTCGTATTTGACTAATTACAGAGGCTCAAACTGCTTCGTGCTTGGAATTATAGGAAACCGGTGAGGCCATGAGTCGCCCTGACCTCCGTTGTTGGCGGAGATAACACCCGTAATGATCGGACCGTGGAATAGGACCAGAAGAGGGTCAATAATGCATTATTTAACTCGCGCAGTCTATAGGTATCTAAACAGACTCTGCAGACAAGGAATCGTCAGAGGAACGTAACACAAGCAAGACGAAGCGCATATACCTTGGAGGAGATTGTTCAGCTTGCCAACACGAGAAGACACACTCAGGTCAATGGTCTTGTCGCCAAAGTCCACAACGAGGCCGCCAAGTAGAGTAGGATTGACCTGTGCAGGACGCGTTAATCCTAATCTCAGATAAACCGAGCGCAGAAGAGCGTACCTTGTTGGAAACCTTCAAGGTCTTGGCCTTTTGGGCGGCCTGCGACTGTTTCAAGACCGTCTCGAGACGGGTGAGAGTAGCCGTCGTAAGGGGGGTAGCGGATGAGATGACGACCTTCAACTCTCCCTTGTGCTTGGACACCAACTCGTTGAATCCCTCGATAACACCCTGCGTCTCACCCAGCCTTCCATTCTCGGACAAGAGAGCAAAGAGGTTTTTTGTGATTTCCGAGACCGGTTCCCTCTTGACACCTTGGGCCTTTGCGTAGAGAGCGGCGAGGCCGGTAGCGCGATCTTTAGCGGAGAGGGTAGGGTTGGTGACGAAGCTGTTGAGTTCTGGGTCCTTCTTAATGACGTTGGAAACCGCGTTCAGCTCGGTTTCGACCTTGGTCAAAGTCGCGGGGGAATGTGCAAGGGCTGCGGAGAAGACAGCCTGGGAATATTTGGGGGCGATGGTCGAGGCCGCGCGACGACCGAGGGTGTTTGCCAGTAGACGGGATGAGTTGGAGGCCAGCATCGGGTGGACTTGGAGAGAAAGGAATATTTTAATTTCCGGATTTCCGCATGACCGCAAAGGGGTTAATTTTGAAAATAAAATAAATATTTTATGTAATTCCTGTGCTTAGACTCGGCATCCACGCGGGTTCACTCCAACTGCTCACTCATCGTGGGTGCGAATGGGTTCCTTGTCTTCTTCCACCATCGTCAATCCTTGAGTCGGAATACCACCGAGCACGGCGAAAGCACCAAAGTCATCCGTTCCCTCACACGAGGAACTTGAGGTAACGGCGCTCCGACAATATAACAATGGACACGAGGACAATGGAAGGCTAACACCCCCTTCGGCAGATAAAAGGGTTCGAGGGCCTTCCATACAGGCCCCGTCTCCCCTTCTATTCTATCTCCTGTCATGACTTTGTCCCTTTTCACTGTCGCCCGGCTGCGACTGGTGGCTCTCGCCATCCTTGCCTTCGCGCATTTCGCTCATGCCCGTGAAGAATCCTTGTGTAAGTCTACAGTCACAATTTCCGTTCCTACCGACCTACCCTCTCCTCTTTCACAGTTACGTCCTCTGTATCATATTGCGAACCTCCAGAAACTCTCCTAATCCAACAATTCGATGTGGCCTACTTTGCCGCAAACTCCTCAATCAGCTTCAACATCTCCGCCGCCAGTGTGGTCCGTCTAGCTCGGCTCCCGAGATAAATAAGCGCGCTCACCCTATTTTATCGCAGGAACCAAACGTTAGCGTGTCCGCAAACCTGTTCGTGAACGTATATGGGATGCACCCCTTTAACCTCACCCTCGATCTATGTTCACTCGCCCATGGCGCCCTCTGCCCCTTACCGATGTATAATTTCATCGGGGAGGATTCCATTCCCCTCTCGCGTTACCTCAACATCTCCGAGTACGTTCCCCCAATCGCGTACAAGGTCCCCGACTTGGAGGCCTTCGTTCAGCTCACCCTCGTCGAGATCGGGACCGGTGACGTCAAGGCTTGTGTTCAAGCCACTTTATCCAACGGATGGACCACACACGAGTCGGGCGTGGAGTGGGCTACAGGGACTTTCGCGTTCGTTGCGTTCGTCTCGGCCCTATGGCAGTCGAGAAAACCAGACTCCATTACCCCCTATCGCCTGCTCGACATCATGTACCTCTTCCAGGCGATCGCCGCATCGGGGTTGCTCAACCTCAACTACCCCATCGTTTATCGGTCCTTCACGTTCAACTTCCGGTGGGCCCTTGGGTTCTTTTACTCTCCTAGCTTCCAAACAGCTATCAACGATATGCGCAATCGCACTGGCGGTCACCTCGACGACGCGACTGGGAACGCCCTCGCACTAACAAACCGAAAGTCCAGCCCATACAACGCAGTGGCCAATCTACCCACCATTCGTATCACGTCTTTCGCTGACGGAGGAATTCTTTCGCGCTCGGAAGATGTTCCCGACTTCGCCCGCCTCAACAACTCCCTCGTTCTCGCCGCCACAGACGTCCAGACCGTGACCTCGACTAATACCATCAAACAGGGTATTCCGATTTGGCTTACGACAATCGGCGTTCCGGAGAAAAACGCCTTTATGAACGTGTTCTTCGTCACCCTCATCTTATTCGGCATCGTGTCGGCAGTAGTGGGCATCGCGTACCTGGTGCTGCGGCACCTGCGCAAAGCTGAGTTGGCGATCTCCGAACGTTTCACCCTAGACGAGTCCAACCGCGTGTTCGCCAAGTCATGGTTGCTCCGTTTGGTATGTCATCGACTCATCCCTCTCACGGTTCGGCGGCAAAACTCATCATTGGTTTTAGATGCTTATTGTGGCATTCCCCGTCGTTACCTTTTCCTTCTTTCAATGGACCTTCAAGGACTCGTGGCTCTCCATCCTCCTATCCGTCATTCTCTTCCTTCCTGTCGTGGGGTTCATTGGCTATTCCGCATTCCTGGCATTCCGTTCGTCGGATCTTGATCCCTGGCCATACCACGCACCGTTGTGGGGTCAATACCGCTCTGAGCGGCGGCGGTATTTCATCCCTCTTCTCGTCGCCCTTCTTGCCAAATCTGCATTTATCGCGTTTGGCCAGGCGAGCGGAAAGATGCAGGTTATTGTTCTCGTCATCCTGGAGGGTCTCGTATTTATCAGCATCATCGTCCTCAAACCCTACGATACGAGGAAGGCGGATGTCCTGGCCGGATTCTTGGCCGTTGTCAGGCTCGTATGCATGGGTCTGATGATCGCCTTCCTACCATCGTTGAAAGTCAAGGCGATCATTCGGGTCGTTATCGGGTGCATCGCCGCCGTGATCTTCTCGATTGCTGTCGTCGTCATGTTCTTCAATACCGTCTGGAACATCTTGCACCCGCTCTTTTCAAGAAAGGGCGACCCCCTTTCACCATCTGACTCGTTGCACAGCTCTGCCCTCGAAAAGGGTAGTGCAACCCCCTCCTCTCACTCGAGGTGAACGTGAGGCCTCCCTCCCCGCTACTTTCCCCTCGCCTGTTTCCTACTCTCGTCCCTCGTTCATCACAACTCCGCCCGTATCGCATCTCGACCTCCTGTCCAGTCTCTCCACATTCGCACACTGTCGCCATCGCATTGCATAACGTTTCAACTTATCTCACACACCCTTCAACTCTGCGAATCACCTGGGTGACCCTCACACGGACTTTGCACATACTCTCTCTCCCATACACTCATTCGTACACCCGCGCTTACTGGCTCTGAACGGGTCAGTACTGCGTAGTAGTTTTTCTCCGCTATCCTACATTACAACCGCTCTTCTGTCCTCCTTTTTGTTTGGACCAACAGATGGGTGTGGTAAACGGGGACATCAGCGCCGCCGCATGTCTCGATGGACGCTGTGATAGATAGATGACTTTGCTTTATAGGATAGACTCCCATTCATTCTGTACATAAACGCATACTGTCCTCGCTGGTGACGATCCTGTATTCGTCAGTAAGTTATTGAATCCATAAACCGTTTTATTCTTCCCGAGGACGTGAACGCTGGAGGATTGATCACGTGGTCTCCACGTCCCACCTCACGCTGGCTTGGCCAACTCGAAATCAGGTCGAAGGGTTCGGAACGACGAACTTGGCCCTCCCTTGGTCTGCAACGGACCCAATTCCTCTCCCACAGCGACGAAGCGAGCATGCGTTTTGTCCGTTGGTTCACACCTGGGTGGGTATTGTTGATTACAGTTCTGGTGAATGCTCGGCGTCCTCCGCCGCTTCCCCGATCATTCCATGAACTATCGTCGGAGGATATTTCGTCCTTGGTCAAAGTCAAGGACCCTACAAAGAACCTCGACCCGAACGACCCGAACTCCCACCTATCTAAGATCCTGATACCCAGACCTGGTGAGTGCGTTCGGTGTCTGAAACCCGTCACCAGCGGTACTAACCTATATCCGTCACCCAACAGCTGACTCTGCGAATAACACCCAAGTCCGGAATTATATCGTTGACACCCTGAAGAAGCTGAAATGGCATGTAGAAGAGGATACGTTTACGGACCAGACCCCGTACGGAATCAAGACGTTCACGAATGTCATTGCAACGAAGGATCCGGAGGCATCACGGCGGGTCATTGTCGCTGCGCACTTTGACAGCAAATACTTTCCATCCTACCCGGAGAATCAGGTGCGAGTAGAGTGCGCTCTATGGTATCAAGGAGCTTGGAGCGTTGACAGTGTAACAGTTTGTCGGCGCTACCGACTCCGCGATGCCGTGTGCGCTGATGCTCGATCTCGCCGAAGTTTTGGACCCACTCCTGGATAGCCGCTTGAAGCGCCTGGAGGACGGTCTTGAGGACGATGAAGACGTTTCGGAGACAACTCTCCAACTTGTTTTCTTCGACGGCGAAGAAGCGTTCAAGGATTGGACAGATACAGATTCAATATACGGCGCGAGGTAAGCATCGCCTTTCCTACAACGCGTTGACACCCGACGGCTTACGGACCCCTCTGGAGGCATCTTGCAGAGAAGTGGTCTTCAAGCTACATAAACCCACACTCAAAACGCCGTCTACTCCGCGAGCCCTCCCCGACCGAGCTATCGACAATTGAACACCTCATCCTTCTTGACCTCCTTGGTGCATCACACCCACTAATCCAATCATACTTTCCTGAAACTGGATGGCTTTTTGATGAGCTGTTTGATGCAGAGACGAAGCTCGGCAAGGGAGGGCACCTGACTGGACCTGCTCTAGCAGTGGATAAATACTACTCGTTCTTCAAAAAGCGACATAGCCATGAGGTTGCCTGGGGTTACATTGGAGATGACCACACCCCATTCCTCTCTCGGGGTGTGAATATCCTCCACGTCATCAGCAGCCCTTTCCCAAGGGTATGGCATAAGCTTTCAGTAGGTCGATGAGACTGTGGATGTTTGAACCCTCCACTGATCTCACCGTACCTACAGGATGATGCCACCGCCCTCGACTCATCAACAATGCGACAATGGAACCTCATCATGAGGGTCTTTATGGCTGGCTACCTAAACTTGGTACCAGAGCCAACACCTCATGCGGAGCGATCACACGAGGAGCTTGTGAGGCGCACGTTATGACGATTACAGTATATTTCTGATGGCTGAGACAGTAGGTCTCACCCAGATTTGATTGTACTCTTATCCTGAGGCACATGCCATGGAATATATATATTCTTATTAGCATTCTGTCCAATGGGCTGGGAGTGAACAAAGAATATGTTGCACCGCCTTCAGTCGATGCAGTGCGGGTGGCAGTTGTTCAAATCGAAGCTTGTAATTCCGTGCCCGCAACATTGGGTCCACATATCCATCTCGGTGAATTTATGGTGACTCTGAGGCGAGGTGGAGGTCTGGTTGCACGTTAGTCAATCGCGCAAGTCCGACACACGACCGACGAAGACGCACCGGGTTCCTCTTTTCGCCGCATTATACAATACATAGTTTCCCCGATACGCCGGTCAGGCGTAGGAGGGCCACGCGAGAAGACCCCGGGGTTGTGGCGGACGCGGCCACGACGGCTTTGGTGCTTATCGGCGCCGATCGAGCGGCGGGCTTGCGATCACGCGTTGACGCGTCTTAATTCCGGGATTCATCACGGAGGTCGACATGCCCCTTCCTTCGCCTCCACCCACCTGGGTGATCTTGCAAGACAGTTCGCCACACACCCCTGATCTCCCATCCATTCATTGCTGACCAACCTTGTTAGAATCACCAAGTAAAGCTTCATCCCCAACGGAATCAGAAGAAGATCAACTTCGCGCCACTGGATCGCCTGTCTCCCACCATCCCAGCCTTACAACCAGACAAGTCACTATGAGCAACCACCGTTACAGAAAGCGGCCAATGCCACCTCCCACTATGCAACACACCATTATTCCTACCACCACCTCCAATGAAGAGAGCCAACCCTTATTCCTCCCTGACTCAGACAAAGAACCTGGTCCCAGCACATTGACAACAGCACCCTTGTTCTTGCCAGAGGAATTTGAGAGGGAGCAGCCACGAAAAAAGAAGAGAAGAATAAGTTCAAAAACAATGCAGTCGAGAACCCTGGATGACCTGTGGCACCCAAGACGGGTTGGTGGGAGATCCTTGATTCACTCATCAGTATGCTCACTTCCAAAGAAGATACAATCGCACAGCCAGCAAAATTCAAGTCCATCCCCTCCTGGTCCATCAAACCAACAGCCAATCCCTTCTTCCTTATCCAAGAGACCCAAGAAACGCAGTGTTCGGAGTATATTGGGCAAGAAACCTGGTGTGTTTTAGTTTACCTTTCATGCATGTGCAGTGATTGAGGTGGATTTCACAGCACCATCATCCAAAGGGAAAAATCCAGTCCATGCATCATCCTCAACATCAAATGCTCCCACCAGCCACCATATCCCTACTTCACTGGAAGTTATTGAGATCTCAGACTCAGATGGACCTAATTCACCTGAGTTTACTGGGGTGAATCAGGCTCCAGTCAAGTTTTCTGTCTCCCTACTGGAAACTGGGCAGGAGGTCATTGAGATTATGTCCAGTGATACTGAAGATGCTTCCCAACCTCCCCATTATCCCATCCAAACTTCCCCTCTGGCTGTTATATCCCAGCTGCTACCAGAGGGATCAAGGCAGCCTGCTCCTATTGGAGGGAGTCCTGATCTCCCAGATCTAACCCCCATCCCCCCACAAAGTTCATTCCCTGCACTCCCCCAGTTTCCTCAGGTATCCTCCCCCCATGAGGTGGAGAATATGATGGATATTGATGATACATACCAACATTCCCCACCTCTCCCTTCTTCACCTCTCCCTTCACCTCTCCCAGTTTCTCAGGTTGACCTCTCCATTGATGCAATTGGCAGAACTCTCTCAAGTGTTACAGTTTCACCCTCTCCAATCCATCCATCCCACCCTCCCCATGCTTCTGAGTTTGTTGAAGACTCTGAGCCTGACACTGGACCATCAAAAGGAGGGGCTCATGATAGGGACACCCCTCAGGCTACACCAACACCCCCAGTGGAGAATGTTGTTGTTCAGAGTGCTGAATCAGATGATGACTCCCCTCCCCCTCCCTCATCAAGCTCTCCCTCTCACAATGTGCCACTTTCCAGACACCCCACCCCTACTGTGAGACATCTCCTCTATGGTGGACCTAATGGCATCTTCAAGGATGCTAATGCTTCTGTTGTGCAGCACATATGGTCAACTGTACCTCAAGATCCCATCCCAAACCCCACCACCCCACCACCAAATGTCCATCCAGATGGGGAACTAGAAAATGGACTGCCTTCTGCTGTTGATGCTGTTACCCCTCCTGAACCCACTTCTCCACCAGCAATTGTGCAGGTAAATGACTCTGTGCCTCTATCCTTAACTGCAACCTAACATTCCATTCAGGTACCCACAATCCCTGACACAATTGACCTAACTGGGGATTCTGATGTGGATGGTGATCACATATCAGATATTGACCACACCACTACCTTGAGGGCCAACATCCTCAGGGATTTCTTCAACAGGTCACAAACAAAATCTCCTGTAAAACCTGGGCCAGCACCATCTCCTGTAAAACCTGGGCCAGCACCATCTCCTGCTCTACCTTCTACCCTATCCCCTGTTCACTCTCCCACTCTATCTCCTGCACCACAGCCCTCCCAAGCATGCAACCCATTTCTGGATATGATTCGTTCCCGGAGAGGCTTTCCTTTGCCAACTCAGCTACCAAAAGATGCAGAAGATCCAAGGGATGAAACTGAAGACCAAGAGGACAAAACTGAAGATGGTGTTTCAACAACCAAAACCCAGGAGTCATCCATAGCAGATGCTGAGGTAAATCCCCTTCCCAATCCCAATTTTCTGATAACTTACCCAATCAATTCAGACCCAGTCACATTGCATAACCCTAGCCAAGCTCATGAAGCAAGATTCTGGAGCATTCTCATCGACATCCTCTGGGATTGCCATCAATGACCTTATTCCCTCTCCCACATACTGCCGCCTTTCTGATCTCCCCACTGGCCTACTAGACTATCTGAACAACCAGCCAGACTACATCAAGAAATCTCCAGTGTTCAGGCGGATGTTTGAGGCAGTGGTCACTGAGAACACCGCACAGGATGAGCCAGATGCGCCCCTCATTCAAGTCATCAATGAAATTGATGATGAACCCACTCCACCTTGGGAATTTTATTATTCCAACAAGTTGTGGTATCATGAGGATGTCCCTCCTCCTGATTACGACAAGTTGGTTGGATGTGACTGTGTTGGGGAGTGTGATCCCACATCTACCACCTGTGTTTGTTTGAGGCGACAGAAGAACTTGTGGCCAGATGGTGAGCAGTCAGGGTTTGGCTTCAGCTACGACGAGAATGGGATTTTGAAGAACTGGGATGAAACGGTTGTGGAGTGCAATGACCTCTGTCAGTGTACGAGCAAGTGCAGGAACAGGGTAAGTGTCCGGAAAACACCGCCGTGGCTTCCTGTATACTGAAATACACTCAGGTGGTGCAAAGTGGACGAAAGGTGAGCATCAATATCGTGAAGACGGAACAGAAGGGATGGGGTAAGCGACAACTTCACTTCTTTGAGCGGCCCGTTGATCCCATTATGCAGGCGTTTTCGCAGGGGAGAGGATGGAGGCTGGGACATTCCTCGGGATATACTCCGGGGAATTAATCACGGAGGCCATTGGAGAATCCCGAAGGTACGTGCACAGGACTCATCGAGTGTCACTGCTGACAACGAGTAACACTCAGACTGTACAACGAATACGGTCGAACGTATCTGTTCGACCTGCGAGGGAACAACTACGTGGTGGATGCCTTCCACATAGGAAATGTGCGTGATTTAGTCCCCGCTCGTGCTCATCGCTCACAAACCGATTTCTAGTTTACTCGGTTCTTGGTTCGGATTTCCTCTCACTTTCTCTCTCATGTTATAAACTTCCCCGCAGAATCACAGTTGCGCACCGAACTGTTGGATGAAGAACGTCGTAATCAACGAGCACACCAAGAGGAAGTGCGCTCTCGCCCTCTTCACGCTCGAACCCGTTGAGGAGAACCAGGAGTTGCATTTTTCCTATTTCGGAAGTCTCGACGGCGTATGTATTTATATCCCCACGCGCTTCGAGGAGGGTCTAACCGCATGCACCCCCAAGGCCACAAGGATCGAGGCACGGGAAGATGTTGTGAATGGGAAGTGCTACTGCGGCGCACCGAACTGCATTGGGACGTTGTTCCCGCGTATCATCCGCGACGACCCAGAAAGCGGTGACGAAGGAGGTAATGAAGCAGAGGCTCACGATGGGGACGGACAACTGGAGGCCGAAGGGCAGGATGGAGATGAGGTCGCGGGCGACAAAGATGATGGAGTGGTGGGTGAGAGGCGAGATAGTGGGGGCGAGGGTGACGAACCCATGGACCTTTAGCACACAGGACATTTTTCTTTGAGGGACGTGCACAACGCCGTCCGTAATATCCGCATACTTTCGAATAACCCAGTTTGCTTGAAGGCGAAACGGGATCCGTTCGCCTCCAGGACCATAACACTTTCACACAATCCAGGCAGACGAGGCAAGCGAGAACGGTGTCTGTGCATTTTGGTATCTTTCCTCTAAAGACAGATAATACATTATGGTGAACGAAGTGAAGTACTGCAAAACTGGAAATAAAAGACAGATTACCAAACTCGAAAGGGGGGAAGGCTGAGAGTGGGAGGGAAGCGAGCATTACAATTACTCTGGACTGGTGCGGATATGTTCGGTCGTCTAGAAGGTGAATGTGATGATGAGCGGAGAAACAGGTGGATGGTAGAGTGAGGGGGTGTCATGGGTGCGGGGGGATTACATGGTTTTGGTCCGAAACAGACGGTGTGCGTCTAGTGGATCCTCGACTCGCGCATGCGGTTCCTTGGCACGGAGTCGTAGTCCTGGTCCAGAGGTTCTTCCTTCTTGACACGGACGGGTTGCGTGCGGACGGGCTGTGGTGGTTGGGAAAAGTGTTCCTTGAGGCGTTCGTGGCCCTGACGGTACACCTCGTTACTGACCGTCTTCCCTACTTGCATCAAGGGACCGGCAAGGTTTAGCGAGTATACGACGTAGCTAAGTGTGATCCAAGTCAGTGTTAGAGGAATGAGGTGGAGGGAGGGATGGACATACGCGGAGACTAATCCGATGATCAACGTTGCGAAGTATAGCGGGTTGAATAGGATCGCCATGGCTTCGTTCCAACCCAACACGACCAACACCGCATATATCCAGTATGGAATCTGCGCGATGCCCGACACGGTACTCCTCTTTGCCTCGACGTAGTACGCATCTGCATCCCTACGGAATCGAGTCGATATATCCAAAGCCTTTGTCTCCGAGAAGATCGTGAGCGTGGATTCGAAGTCGAACTCATCCGTCTCGCCATTAAGATCGGAAGGTTCTGAGGGCAGTTCGTACTCGAGGGAGGTGTCCACGGGTTTGATTTTAGAGTAGATCGGGATCAGGACTAGGGTCTATCATAGCAGGGGTTTGGTTAGCTGTGGTTTTGGTAAGGGGATGGCCACCACGGAAAAAACTTGCATTATCTTTTGCGACCTTGAACGCTCCGTCAATGTCATCGTCCGGTCGCCAAACTCGCGGGATGCCGGCCTCGTCGTAACGGAACCTCTCCTCGAAGTGCGCTCTGAGCTTATTGATGATGGCGGCATCTGCGGTCTGCTCGTCGACCTTTGAACGGAGCGCTTGCCACGCTCGGCGGCGTAGGGTTGCCAAGGAGTGCATATTCTCGTCGTCCGTGCAGTTGAAACCTGTGAAGGAGTCGATATCACCGGTGAATACGGGGGTATAAGAGCTCACTCTTTGCTTTCGTGAGGTAGGCAGACTCCGACTTGGCAAGGGTCCTACGAAAAGCGGTCAGAACCTTGTCCCACATATCTGGGGTAGGCTTCGTCAAAGCGAGCTCCACCGGCTCGGAGATGGACCGCTTAAAGGTTCTCTACGGAAGAGAGTTAGAGGAGTGGCATGATATGTAGGGTGCAAAGGGTCTTACCTCGATGGAATTGACCATCTTCTTGGTCTCGTCCTTCCTACACTGGTCGGCCACCAACTGGATCTCTTCCTGGAACAACGAATACTCCTCGTCGTAACTCCAGTCAACGCCCTCGATCGATAACTCCTTGGCACCGGTCAAGAACGCCTCCTCGAATTTGGAACGACCTCCGCTGACAATTTCAGCAAAGTTGTAGCTCTCGCCCCGCAAAGCGTCCAACATCTCTCTCTTGAACGAGACCAGGCACAACTTGTGCAAGTTCTTGAGTTGACCGAGGAAGAGAGGGGAGAGGGTCGATTCCATGACACCGACGAGGTCGGCACGCTTCCGTTGGTAAACACCCTTATGGTAACGAGAAGCGTTCTGGTCATAGCGGGCTGTAAGGCTGTCAGTCTCTGCCGAGAGTCGAATAGGAGATGTATTTACTCAAGGCTGCCGTCCACCAGCTCCGCATCATCCCGCCCAAGCCTTCGACGACGCGGCCAGACTCGACGGGTTTGCGTTGTGACTTGGATTGTTCGTTGAAATCCGCTAAGGCTTGAGTAGAAATCTCATCGCATCGGAACTGGGCCAGGAGTTCCTGCTGTGTGGGTAGATCGAGGTCCTTGTTCGATTGCACTTGATCCTGTGAAATTGCAAGTGAACAAAAGGTCATCCTGGCTTGTTACAGATACGTACCCAAACACCCTCCATGTAGAACGCAACACCATCGGCAGGAATGCGCTTGTGGTAAGAGGGTTTGAAAACGTAGTCATCTCGAGCCTTGTCCGTAAAGCGACCCCGCAGCCGGTTTACGTCGGCCTCAAATGCATCAGGCCTGAGGAGCTTGTGGGAAAGTGTCGTGAATGAGAGGTCAAAGTAATCTCTCAGTTGACGATCCCTGAGTTCCGTTGGCTTCGAAATGGAGTCCCAAATCCTCTCCATGTCGGAGGTGAGCGTAGTGACAAGGTTCTCCATTGGCGTGGTGCCGAGGTGATCACGAATGACGAAAAGTAAGAGAGTCTTCTGATGCGTCCTGAGCGTTTCAGTCAATACAAGAACAAGGAGTTGGGATTAGGATAAGGATGTACCCATCCGCAGCAGGCTTGCCAAACAGTCCCAGGTTAACCTCAAAGACCGTCTTGAGCAGACCCATATTCGCGCCCTGATACAGACCAACTTGATGCTCCCAGAGGTTGACGAGGAGGACCTCCGAGGATGCGAGCGAGAAGAGGGCAGACTTTCGCTCAAAGTCCTAAATCGAACACGATTTTAATCACCAGAACACGAAACGAGATCCACTGCTACATACCTGATCCTCACCACGCTCCCTACCGTCGGTTCCCTCCACGTCCATGACAAGTACGTTCATACCCTTCCCCCTGCACATCCAAATACCTGTAATACGGTAACAAGCACAGATACGAGCCGAGAGCCACGATAGTAGGGTAGTTGGTTAACGAATGAAGCAAAAGAGGAGGTAGGTGGTGGTAAAACCATTGCTCACCCTTGGTGGTCTGCTGCCTCTTCGTTTCATTCATGACGTCGAAGTCTGTACCGAATAATCGGTTCAGTAGTGTGCCTATCCGAACGTGCCTCGTCAGCAAACCAAGCCTTCACTGAAAGTATTGTGGAATAGAGATTACTCTTTCCGGTGGACTGTGAGCCGAAGACAGCCACCAGGTCATAGTTGAATCCGGCATCACCCAAGCCCCAAGTCGAAAGCTGTTTTGTGAGGTCTTGCCTACAAGAGAGCCGTAGATTCAATGCACACGAGCCAAATGGCAAAGCGATGGGGGGACTGACGTGAACTTCTTCTGGTCGTCTACGACCTGTATCCGCTCGTAGCTCGGGGCACCATTGGGCAGGAATTTGTCTTGAGCCATGGGAGTACCTTCGTTGTCTTCGAGGTCGTGGTAGTCGAGAGACAAGATGTGCGCGTGCGTGTGGAATGGGCGAGGGTGCGAGGGTACGTGGTCTTATAGAAATAGTGATACACGATGTGGAGAGGAAACGGTCAACAGGTGTGCTTGATTACTAAGCGATCACTACAATACCGACATTAATCGAAAGGTTAGAGGCGTGAGGATGTACAAAAGAATGTATGGTCGTAAATGTATTCTACAAGTCTCCAAACACAGGCAGCAGAAGGATGAACAAGGGTCAGCGACGAAAGCGAAGAGCAAAAGAAGGGTGAGAATCTACTGCGAGTTGGTGGGGGCCCAGTACGCTTGGAGCTTGCCACGATGGAGGCTCGAATCTTGAGCAGCGGCGACTTGATAACGAACGCGGAACGATAAAGTCTGCAATGCGGCTTTTGCCCTGGAGCGGTCGAGGTGTGCTGCACGCGTGTCGACTGAATTGAGATGCATCACACGAAACGAAGGTCAGCGTGCGGAGTCCATGCTGCAGGGAGTTATATAGCGGATCCTCACCAATCTTGGCATGCAAATTGCCCAATTGTATACCAACAGCATTCAGGTCGCTCGCACCTGCTCGCGCTTCTTGCTCAAGTTGCCGCGTGATGTCCGTCAAGGCCGCACTGAGGAGTATCACCCTATCGGTGACGTTTTCAAAGTCAACCTCCTCAGACCCTTGGGTGTCCATCAACCCTCCTTGCGGAGACTCCAGGTACCCCCGTATCTTCGAGGCAGGGCCGAGCGTATTCAGATCCTGATCAAACATTATCAGCGTTGTGTCACCTCTGATGTAAAAGTGAGCTCACTTCAGGGATGATGGTACCCTCGACGATGACGGCAGTCGATAACCAGCGCGAGATGCGGCGAATCGTAGGGGATCCATTACCCAATGCTACAACGAGAGCAGCCTTGTTCGGCGTAGACAAATTCGATGCAAGTTTCAGGAGAGACGTGCATACGAAACGCTCCTGCGCGGAACGTCAGGCAAAGACGGGAATGATGTCATGGGTCGACTCACCATCTGTGGTGGCACACTACGCTCGGCCAACGTTTCGATGGACGCTGAAGCCAGCCGCCTTAATGATGGGGTAAGAGATCTATCTAGCGCAACAATGCACAACAGGGTAACCATCCCGGAGACGTCGTCGAACGTTATGCTACTGCGAGGCAAGGCTCAGTCGAAACCGACAAATGGCAAGGGACGTTACGTACTCCGACAACCTCTTGATGAGGTTCAACCACTCTTCCAACAGTAACTCCGGTTCAGCCCTTGTGCGGTGGGTGTTGGAGGACTTGACATCGAAACCAGCGGCCGTCAACACATCCGGCTTCGCTCCAAGTGTCACAAGTGTTGATACAAACGCGGCAAGGGGCAACGGGTGATCGAAGTGTGACGTGGATAAGGCGTGGTACATCGCCTCTTGCATCATTTCATCACTCGAGGTGAAGGCTGCGAACGTGAGGGTGTGAATTTTCGCGGTTATTGCAAATCGGAAAAATCTGGATGATCACCTTGTTCGAGTAACCACCGTAGGCAGGATCCACGATTCGAAGGCTTGATCCGCTTGACCAACCCGTGGTTGAGCATCAACATGACAGCGGGCACGTCTAAAATACGCTCTGATGAGAAAGGCGCCCTGATCAAAGTCACGAATGTGAAAATGTCATTACCGTTCCTCTCGACCGCATTTCTGAACCTCGTGAACACCGCGTCAGACGCGTCTGCAGTGATAAACTTCACATCTTTCACCAGAGCTTTACCCTTCTTGGAGTTCCTCTCGGTGTGATCAAACAACTCGATGCCGGATTTGGTTTCCCGCCGCCTCGCGAGTTTGTTGCGCTTGTCGTTCTGCAGAATCTGACCCACTACCGCCCCTTCGTCCTCTCCAAGGATAGTCACCACCGCCTGACTGTCCAGGATAGCAGCTGTCGACTCCCCCCGTTTGACGATGCTAGTTCGGATCGGTAGGGTGTCCTGGTTCGGGAACTCTTCCAAGGGATCGTCGATTTTCATGTCTTTGATTGCATTGATATGCTCTTCAGCCCTTCGCAAGTCGGTCGTGCTATAACCACCCTTCTCGGCTTTCTTGTGTTGCTTCAGGAGCTCCTTCAAGGGGTTCGCAATCTTATTTGGAGCCTTTGTGAGGGTCACAGGTTGCCGCGTAGGTGCCTTGTGTTGGCGCATTGGCCGACCACTATTGGAAAACAGGGTGGTAGAGGTTAGGGTTGTCCTGGACGTAGAACTGAACCGATGGTCAGTTTCCGAAAAGAGATAGAAAAATGCAAATACACACGTCGAGGCTTTCCTGGCACCCGGGGACCAGTGGAGCTCTTCTTCACTACTGGAGTCGTCACTCATGTCGGGCAACGACATCCCATCCGAGTCTGACGGCAAAGAATACTGTGCCGCAACTTCGGCCTTCAATCGCTCAATGAACTCGTCGTCATCCTCGCTGGCGTCGGCCATCGGCTCTTCGGGAAGGTCGCTGGGGGGAGGAGACAATGGGCGGTAGCTGACGCTCGACTTGCGCGGAGGTGAAGATGGTGGTGGTGAAGGAACAGGCGACTGATGGGCGGGTGTCGATCCCAAGGGAGTCAAAGACGACGGTGCCGGTGACATAATCGCAGTGAGAGCTTCGGCTGGTAGTTCTGGGCTAGGGGTAGGCAGGGTGCAGGAGATGGATTCCAAGTAAGGTTGTGACTGGCTCGATGGAACGAAGTCATCGATCATGGACTCGTCATCAACGTCACCCTGTGCAGATATATCCTCCATTTCGACATCGGGGGGAGGCGGGAGAGGGAATGATATGCTGGAGGCACGCCATCGTTGAACGTTCTCCTTGACCTCCGGAAGCCGCTTCACAGACGGAGGAAGCGTTAGTTCGTGTTCCTCAGACAAGCTGCTCGGAGCGTAGACGACGGAGAACCGGGGGTCAAGTTTGAGCTTTTTCGAGGCGGGGGATAGGGACGACCGATCCGGTCGTAGGTTCTCCTTCATCACGGGGGGACCGGTAAAATTCGTCCGCGGAACATAAACGACACCCTCGGGTTCCTCGATGTCGGAGTCATGGCTCGGTGGTTTCTTCCGTTTCGTAGCTGGCTTTGCAGGGGCAACTTGCAGCGATGCGGAACGAAATTTCGCCGACGGACGCTTACTTAAGGAGACGCCGTTGGAATCCGTTTGCCGCGTGCGATAGCGTGTGACCCGGGGTTCATTTGATGGGGTGGGGTCGGGCTTCCGGCTTGAGGAACGAACAGAGATCGAAGAGATGGATGTGGTGGAACCTTTGCTGAAGGATTTACTCGAAGCGGAGGTCCGAGTCGAAGACCCCGGCGAGATAGCGACGTCGCTGCCCTTCAGAGCAGAGAGCCTGGAAGATTTTCGAGTGGAGAACAACGTGGAAGGGACGGTGAGCACTTCGTTCTTGGCCGACCCGCGATCTGAGACAGGAGCAGGGGAGCTGGATAAGCTGGACATGGGTGAAGTCGAACGTGTCGAGGTGGTGGGGTCGGTGTTTTTGCGCGAAAAATAATCTGTAAGCTTCTTGGCTTGCTTCTGGGAAACATTCGCCGCCTTGGTCGTTCTCTTCGAGACCATTGCCGCTGTGGTCAACGGCGACGGAGGGTGAAGTGGAAGTGTTCCGGCAAAGGTCGCCACCCGCGTTACATGAGGTCACGTGGCGCCAATTCAGTCACGTCACTTCGCGCGGTTGCACCTGATTGACCACGTTTTTTAGAGTTTCCAAGCCGAGCACCCAGCGGACTATCTATATACTCTAGGTGGGGCGCATCTTCCCGACTGGGAGTTGATAGAACGGAAGAGAAAAATACTGGAGGCTACCTCCCCATCTATCCTCGGTCACTGTCGGAGCGACGCTCAGCTGCGCCCAAGTTATATCCAGCCCAAGAGCATTGAGGTGCAGCTCTGAAATGTTCGTGTAAACGTCGTAGAAAAGAGCGTCTGGTACAAATCAGTCAATGGGGAGAAACGGCATCGCCACCGATACCCACTGGTCGCTCCCAAACCGTTAAAAAAGCTGAAACGCGATTCAGGGCCGTCGACGAGATCTGGGAGCCGTTTGAAGAACTGGTGGAGCTCTAGAATTACTGTATTCAGCCTCCTTTGGTTGTGGTTCCTGGAGTGGATTACACTACCTTGGTACTCTTCAGAGAATGTGTCGGTGTATATGACGTCGAATCCCCCGACACCCAGAAGTTCTGGTGAATCGACGTAATCCTGCCATTTTCCTTCCAGGATCTTCACGTTCGGTTTAGAGTACCAGCCTTGAGACCTCATGTGCTCCAGAACGTCCGGATGGGCTTCGATTATGACATGTAACGCTGGTACGGTCGGGAGTTCTTGAAAGAACGAATCTATCTTTACCATCACGGTGAGCTAACGGTGGAAGGGCAGACAGAAGAATTAACCCACAATCCCGAGACCAAAGCCAACGTTCAAGATCTTCATCCCATCGTTCAATTTTGGGTGATCAGCGCACAACAGTTTCACAGTCTCTCGCACTTGAGGGTCCCTAACAGTTCCTGAGCAGATCTTCGCGAGGGATGCAGGGACCAATATTCACTGATGCCCCGTTCCCAACCCATCATAACCCCTACTTCCCTATTGCCCTCGCGCAACAGGCATATTTCCTGCCCATGGTCATCTCGCGTATAATGCAATTTGGAGGAGAGGAATTCCTCCGTGGACCCCGTAGCAGTGTTATCTTGCGCTCTCAGGATTATGGAAGCGGGTAGGGAAGGTTTTGAGGCGATGAGATCCAGCAACAGCTCTTGGGGAGCGACCGTCAGAAGGTTCTTAGAACAAAGGGACGATCCAGGGGGCTCACCAGATCTGATCCCAGCATCACGTATGAGCCGATAACAGTTTTCATTGTTCATCGACAAGGCTATGTCGGCAGCAGTGTTGTGCAAGTTATCGACTAGAAAGGACGGAGAAGATGATCAGGATGCCAAACACTCTACGCTGGTTCACCCTACCTGCGTTCCAAATCGCTCCTTTTCCGATTAGAATACGAACGAGCTCATCATCCTCGACGTACGCGGCGGCGTGAAGCGGGGAAGTTCCCTCATCGTCCTGATACCACAGCGGCGCGCCCGCATCAATCAGCGTTAAAATTTTGGGCAACGGCCGACGATGGAGGACCGAGAAGATCAAGTAGCCTCCGAGCATCGAGAGAGCCTCGATGTCCTCGTCAGTAGCCATGGTGTTGGTGAGGTTAAGAATCGGGTGGGAAAGCGCTCGTGCCTGTTGATCGAATCGATCGTGCCTTGCTTTCAATTGCCCTGTACAGTCGCAGGGGAGCACCGCTAGGGCGAGCAACGGACCGAGCACATTCACATCGACCTTACCGGGCGCACGTAAATGAAAAGTAAAGATGAAAAACTGGATCCACAATAAAGCGAAAGCGAGCGATCGTGGACATCCCTGGATTCCCTCGTACGAACCCGCTCCTACCTGCAGTTTCTGGAAATTACATATGGATTTCGAAGGTGACCATAGGGGTTGAGATTAGCGCGAAGACACGGTCGTACGATAACCTATCTCTGCGGAAACGGCGTCAAGCTTCGAGTCGACAAGCCATGGCCTACCATCTAGGCGAGCGACTGTTCCACGTCAGATCCAGAGTCACGAGGAACCTTCGATGTACGGCAGGAAGAGAGAGTAGGAGCACCGAGGCTAGCGGTGGCGGGGGCGTAGACATTTACCAACGTGCGCGCAACGCTGTCTGGTTCCCGGTGAAAGGCTTGGAAGGTCCATACAGCGCCTTTGATCCGGTCAGCCGAACTACGAACGTTTGATATCGCCTCCGGACGCACGGGTGCGTTGTCGCGAAGGTTGTCGGCGTGCAGAGTCTATGATGCCGGGGCCCAACCCCGTCTCGACCTCGAACGCTGAGTCGGTTAGCAGGAGGGCCTTGAAGCACCGGTTCCTGCCAAGCGTAGTTCGGCGTTTGTTATGCAACACGTGCTGCCCGAAGAACATAACAGTCCACTCCACCGAAGCAAGCGAACGAAGGACACAGGATGTACCATACTGGGCCTTCAACTGGTCAAGGCTGTATATGCAACGCACGCCCCACCAGGCGGGATCGGTTCGGTGGTCGTGTTGAAGGGAATTTGCAATTCATAGTACGTGATCCTCCCAGTACGTCCCATCCTCGTCCGCAGTCCTTGGTCTGATTCCATGACTTCACCTGACCATTCCAGGCTGTCCTGGCGCAGCTCACCCAAGGGCCGTTTCAATTGTGTCTATCGCGTCGGCCCGCGGCATCTTTCCAGTTGACAAATCTGCAAAGCGTTGCAATGCTGAGGCTGTGATACAATACTTTTGGCTGCGGTTTACCCTGTGGCCTCGGTAGATTAGGTTTGGTCCTCCCTAGCGGATATAAAGACTGTTGGGCTTTTGCAGCTTGGTCTCCCAGCAAACACCTAGCTTGCAAAATGATCTCGACTGTCCCCTCAAACAGCTCCTCGAATGTATGTCTTCCTCAGGATCCACGAGTATTGGCGGTCCTTCTCACTCCACCCAAGACCCTCATCACTCCCGGGCGTCGCTACTCCGACATGCCCCCGAGTTACGACGCCGCTGAGGCAGAACCACATGGTACGAATTCCGTCTGTGACCCCAACCCCCCTTGCCTGACACAAACCCTGCCTAGCCTTCATTGATGGCAAGTCCATAATAAAACCCCCCTCCCAG
>Ga0307511_10000525_pt1 | contig 41108 bp, 58 predicted proteins | sample 13_EM_MG_FD_200266 | JGI IMG/M metagenome (GOLD analysis project Ga0307511, IMG submission 200266) | Populus trichocarpa ectomycorrhiza microbial communities from riparian zone in the Pacific Northwest, United States - 13_EM | ecosystem: Host-associated > Plants > Roots > Unclassified | place... | reverse complement strand
ATCCTCTATCCCGTGAGCAATACTCATTACATTTGACACGGCTTCCTTTGCTAAAACCTTCCCTCTAGATCGTGTTGAATCCTTGGTTGATGATTTTCTCGTACTGATCTCTCCGGCTCATACGCGCCCCCCCACTGCGTGCGACCACGCTCAGCGGACAATTTGTTAAGATTTACATTAGTTCACGTTCTCAGACATTACACTGCCGGGCTATTTACAGTTTCTTTTCAGGGTCGTGGTCTCGTGGTCATGGACACTCTACCTTTCTTTTTTCCTCTCACCCCTGTGAACCCACGCTCTTTTCGGACATGTAGGTAACCCGCACCCTCCACTGAAACAGCATACACTGTACCATTCCCAAGTATTATCGACACGGCTTGTCGACGCAACGGGTGGGTGGCAGCTCCCTTAAAACTTGCTAGGTGTTCGTCTGGACTCGTGTGTACACTGTGTAGCCTTACGGATAGCCAATAGTCACCCCCTCAACAGAAGGATCCATTGAAGATGAAGCACATATTGATAAAGAATAAATAGCGTACGTCAAGTCACGGAGTGGAACGGTCTTATCGAACAACCCAAGCAGAAGAAAAGAATCCCTGAAACAAAAAGGAAACTATTGTAGGGGAGGGGTTTAGACCCCAGAAAGCAAGGAGAATGAACATGAGAAACGTTAAGGACAAGCTCGATGGTGGGACGGTCATGATGTTGGAAACCAAAAGGAAAGAAAACTGTGATTCAACTCCTTGCTTTGTCTAGCAGTACAATTCCCTGGCCGGCGCATGCACACACAAAAAAGTCAACATCCAGCGGACAGAAGCAACTCGGATGAACAAGCGGGAATGTTGCGAAAGAGAACGTGGGGACACGTGGGGTATGTGAATCGTACTTGGGGGTGAAATACCCATCTATGCGACCGTTACCGTCAATCAATATAATATAGCACAGATGGAAAGTTGGGACCCCCAGGGGAGTGAACACCAGGGGAAAGAAAAGTGTAAGAGGGCGGGCAATAGTATTTTTCTGCAACACTGGGGGATATGTGGCAGCAGGAACTAACCTAGCCGCGGTACATTGTGCAGAACAGGGAGCGGGTGGTAGCAGTGGGAAGATGGGGAGAGTATTGGCAGAGAGGGGGGGACTAACGAACCACGATGATCGGACCGGCACCCCCTGACTCTAGAAATTCAGACTGTTCTCCCTCATGACAGGTGGTCCGATATTCCCAGCGATTGGCCGCCTATTCAACCCCGATACCTGCTCTGGGCTGAGCCTTGCACCGTCGTTGGTGTAGCTGTGGTCCGAAAACCCACGTAGGGAATCCTCCGCGAAGTAGAAGCTCCTGCGCCTCTGGCCACCGATAGAGTCCTGGTCAAAGTTGCGGTTGGGTGGTGCCTCTCCGATGAAAGGGTTGGTGGGTGGATCGGATAAACGTCGATGAGCGAGCTCCCTACGTTTTTGGACCGCGCGGTAGATGAGGTAACCAAGGACAATCAAGGTGATACCTCCCAATGCACTGACAACACCAATGATTGCATTCTCCCGAGTGCGAGAGTCGCTCGCGGCACCAGATGGGGCGCCATTATTGGATCCCCCAGAGCCAGGAATTCCGGTAGTGGCTGTTACAGTCATGATATCGAATGCTGGGTTGACGTGGGATGCCAAGTCCGAATACGGGGGCGGTTGACCCGTATAGAACATCGAGGTCCTAACCTTGATCTGGGCTGCGAGGGTCTCAACGAGAGGAGTAGGAATATAGCCTAGCCAGGTCGTCCCTAGCTGAGCAACATCGGAAGGGCTCTTGTAGGAATTTGGGATCCAGACCTGGAGAGCAAACGACTTGACCTGGTCACCTGAAGAAACCATCAGACACTAAAAGCGATGAAGGTGGGGGAACCGCATACCGTTAACACTCAAACCCGTCTGGATCAAGACCGGAAGCCAGGAGAAGATTTGGCCAGGAGAGTCGGGGTTGTGTACAACTGTATCCCAATTCAATCCGCGATCGAACAAGATGGCAATCAGGGTAAACCCATTCAAGTCATCAACCTCGGGGTTGACACCACCGGCACCAGGGATTATCCTAGCAGGAAGCCCGGATGGGAGAGGAGCGACACTGGGCGCAACGCTCGGAGTACCAACGGTTGAGAACGACGTAGCTGTCGGGACCTGATCCGGATCCGTGAGCGACAGGCTACCGGAGGTTGACTCGCTGATGCTCGAGAAGATCAGGGATGTCTGAGTCAACCACTCGAATTGAGTGTTGGTTGGAGTGGGAACCGGAGTGGGGGTGGAAGTTATGAGCAAGGAGTTGGAAATCGTCGACGAGGAGACAGTTGAAATAAGGGATGGGAATATAATATACGTGGTGCTGTTTGAACGTTAGCTCAGAGATTATTTCACGAGGTGCGTAAATACCTTGGAACGGAGCTAGGTCCGGAACTAGGTGGCAGGATGGTGGAAGGGGGAATATTGGAGCTGATTGTTGGAATCGATTCGGGGGGTCCACTGCTAACCGGAGGGGACTGGGTTGGAACACTGCTCGCTGGAATTGAGGAAGAGGGGCAACCTATGCCAAGCAGGGCACACAGATCACCAGTCGTGCTTGGAGGCGGCGGTTGAGTCGAGGCAGGGTTAGTGCTCGCCGGAGGTGGTTGAGACGACACAAGACCACTGCTAGCCGGGATTGAGGAAGGTGGGCAACCTATGCCAAGCAGGGCACACAGGTCACCAGTCGTACTGGGAGGCGGCGGTTGAGTCGAGGCAGGGTTACTGCTCGCCGGAGGTGGCTGGGACGACACAAAACCACTGCTAGCCGGGGTCGAGGAAGGAGGACAACCGATCCCAAGCAAGGCACACAAGTCCCCGGTTGTGGTGGGAGGAGGCGGTTGTTGAGTTGAAACCGGATTGCTGCTTGCCGGAGGTGGTTGGGTCGAGGAAGGGGGACAGCCTATGCCAAGCAGGGCACACAGGTCGCCAGACGTTGTGGAGGGTGGCGGTTGAGTCGAGGCTGGGTCACTGCTAGCCGGAGGTGGTTGGGACGAGGCAGGACTGCTGGCCGGGGTCGAGGAAGGGGGACAACCGATCCCAAGCAAGGCACACAAATCCCCAGTTGCGGTGGTAGTCTGAACTGGATCACTGCTCGCCGAAGATGGCTGACTCGAGACCGGGTCACTGCTGACTGGGGTTGAAGAAGTGGGACATCCGATGCCAAGCAAGCCACACAAGTCCCCGGTTGTGGTGGGAGGTGGTGTATTGGTTGAGGAAGGTTGGCTCGTTTGGAGAAGGTCAGTTGCCGGGGGCGAAGACGGGACTCCCGTTGATGAAGGAGTTCCACTCGACGGGGAACAGAATAAACCGAGAAGACCACAATCTTGAGAAGTGGAGGTCACCGGATCTGAAGTTGACGGCGTTGGCCCCGGAGTGGTCGAAGATGGCGGGGGGTTAGAGGACGAGGGAGGTGGCTGCGTCCCGGTTTCGGTGGGTGAGGATGATGGTTGAGACGGCGATGAAGAGGGTGGCGGTGTTTCCGTTGGGTTTGCAGGGAAAGTGATCGTTTCTCCATTTACAACAGCAGAGACGAGGCCGTCGGGGGACTGGCCAAGAACCTTCACATCGGCGCCTTGGTCTGCAAAGGGTAATCGAGGTTCAAGTACCGTAACCAAGGAGGGTGAGTTCACGTACTGAGCAAGTCATCGATCGAGAGACGGCGATGAAGGGCGATGGCGGATGGGGGATATTGACCACCCAACCTCTTCTTGTGGGCAGAGGACCTCTTGAGACTGGAAGGCGTGGGCGGGAGATGAGCGAGGGCGAGGTTGGCCAACAGGACGAGAGGGAGAAAATGTTTCATCGTCAGGAACTGTTGGCGTCGTTTATTTCTTCGAAATGTGGCTTATGGTGAAGCCAACGGCACCTGGGAAGGACCAGTAGAAATAAAAAATGAAAATAAAAGAGCGTGTAGCGTCGGTCTGACGTTGTAGGCGGGACGAGGTGATGGAAACGGTCAAGGAGGAAACGCGCTGTCAGCTGTCGGCTACAACGGCCGCAGTTCCAGCCGGTGGGAAATTTTCATCAGCTTCGCCTCCCACATCATGAACGTCGACGCCGGCCAGCCTCTGACCATCCTCAGGATAAAGAGGAAGAGGAACGACGGTCCGGTCGACGCTCTCGTCCTCTCAGACTCCAAGAGAAGGAAGAAGGGGCTCGATGTCTTCCAATTCGTCCAGACGGTCGACCGGGAGGACTCTTGGAACACAAAGGACTTTCAGGTTCCCATCTTATCTCTCTAAGCTTCCGCGTACGTACCTCTGAACCCGACCAGGAACGAGTCTCCGCGCTTGCCAAAGCGGCACCAGCAGGAACTGATTCTCAGTCCACCCCGTCCACACCCCCCAAGCCTACCAACGATTCAGCCACCACAAAGGCTTATACCATTGTCAAACAACCCCCGGCTGCCACGAGACGACCATCGAGCGCACCCCCAAAGGTTGTATCGCACAAGGAACTGCTGAATCGTGCCCAAGGTGTCCAATGCTACGATGCCGTTCCCGTAAACGAACCCGAGGATGATCAGGCCGAAGTAGAAAAATTCATCCCAATGCTAGAAGAATACCTTAAACGTACGCTCAAAACCGTCCCTCGAGTTGCGCGCGCAATCAATATATGCTGTCTTCCTCCCTTTGTATCGATTTAGTGTCAGACATCCAGCCAACAACGTCAGGTGCTTCGTCTGCAAATGACTACGTCTGGGACATTTTCTACCACCGGACCTCAAAATCCACGGACTGGAACAAGATCTCTCAGAATATTGGAATGCTGTACGTCCAGCTCTGCGGTTTGCGCGGCGCCATGGGCTGATCCGCCACTCCGAAAGTACTGGACTCCCTGCTTCCTTCGGCGACCCAGACGAGTCGGACCCTGAGTCTGAGGTTGAGGACGAGGGCGATGAAGACTCAAACGGTCAGCCTAGACCCTCACCAACACACCTAACTTACTTCCGTTCCTAATCCGTTCGAACAGCTGAGGATTGGTTCACTAACGATTACCCGGAGGAAGAAGACGCCGATTCCGAAGAGGATGCCCCTCCAGACACTGGTATGTTTTCTGGGCCCTCGCAATCCATAAGACTGACCCCCCCTCCCCAGACGAGGACTCGGGAGAGAGCGATCTTTACGCCGACGACGGCAACGGCTCTGACGAAGAATGGATGTCATCCCACATGTATGGGCAACGATAAAACTCCACCCCCAAACTACGTATCATCGACTTTAAACCCATCGCACGCATGCGTACCGTCATCCCGATCCCAACCTCTGTATAAAAGACGATAAGCGACCTTGACTATTTGCCAAGTTAACACGTACGGGCCCACGAGGGTATGTTCCCAACACACGTCAATGACACCTTATACCTTAAAGTTGACATACCCCTGATCCGTTTCAGACTCCCACTTTGGGCTGATCCCCAATCTGTGCCGAGGCGTTGGGAGCGATTCTGACAGCGGCTCTGCCACGGCAGGTTCCGTGTCGTCTGTTATCATGCACACATGCATAGTTTACAATCACCACACCGTCGAATGACCAGAGCTCGTGTACATACACGAGAGATCGATATTTGGGGTGAACGGGAACTCAAACATGAGGGGGTTTCTATTGAGACTTCCATGCCACCAGGCCGTCTTCGATTCTTCCATCCGAAACGTGGGTGGTCGTAGGGAAGCTTAATCGAATGGAGTCCACATCTCCATGATACGACCCTCACATCAGCAGACGTGCTCCTTCCCTGCAAACGATCCGTAACCGAAGAGGCAGCAGACGAACGGCAAACGGGCTCATGATGTTTGTGATCACTGGGCGCCTAAAATAAAACTTGAAAAACCTTCAATCAACCCTTCTCCGGAAGTACCCACACGTCATCAGATTCAGATTCGGATGAAAAAGAATGGGGGAGTTCATCCCAAAGGGGCTCCCAGGGTAAAGCGGAGCCGTAATTTTGTGTATGGGGTGGGGGAGAAAAGGCCCCGAGACCCTCTGCTCGGCTCTTACGATAATGAACCGCAGTCGAAGGGCGGGGTGCGTGTATCGCTTACTGTAATATATGCGGTGCGCTCACCGGCGGCTTGGCGAGGTGGGTGGGGCGTGAGGAGCCCGATCGGGAGTCAACCCGCGGACACCCTCGCCGTCCTCTCCCGTGGCAGTTAGCGCCGATTAGATGTTGATCACCGATGATCGATGATGCCAGAGTGGACGACATTATACCAAGCTCGACCAGCGATAATCAGCATCCTCATCTAGAGCGAGCACGAAGGTGAAGATACAAGACACTGAAGAGTTGTATTGCCAGAAGACCCTCCTCACGCTGGACTGTGATACGGGTTTGAAGAAGCAACTCCCCTTCAAGGCCATGTGCCGCCCGAGGGCCGGGAGATCTCCACGCATCGCCGGCGGGAGAGCGATGGTGAGAATGATAGCTCTGGGCTTCTTTTCCCACAGACAGTGCCTCAGTGTTTCGACCTCTGGCGAGACGCAGAGGGTCACACGCCCAGGGTAGATGTGGGAAAAGTCAAGGCGGACGTAATTCTCGAACCCGCATGGAATGGGTGATGTAAGAGCGACCGAAACGAGGCGCATTTTCCGACTTGAAGGTGTAAGTTCCCGGCCTAAGCGACGGCCCGTGGTTGGGGTATGACGAGGGGTGTTATGTCGAGCCTCGATACCTAAATGGAGATAGTTCCAGTGACGTTTCGGAATAAGTCTGCTGATCCAGAGTTTGCTTTGTGAGAGACTTCTAGGCGGTGTTTTGAGTGACGGTTCAAGGATTACCAGGTCACATTCGTCAGTAGGGGCTGGCTCATGAACACAGAGCCAATGGCGGCGAATGTAACGATCTTGAAACCCAGAGAAACCCAGCGAAGGCAATGGTGGAACTCGCCCACGTAGGGCGCTCGAACTGTGACTAGGAAGGTTAGCGAGGGGTGGTTTAAGGGCGTAGAGATAGGGGACCTAGTCAGTATAATGAATTACCGACCTCTTGACTTCAAGCGTGAGTTCGGGGTTCCCCAAGTCGAAACTCCGTCTCTCGAAAAGTGGGGTGTTAGATCCATTTCACCGGACACCCGGAACCTCACGCCGGGGCCGAGGGCGAGTAGACACGGCCTATCGCGTTAGCGTGGGGGTTAGGGCATCCTTGATCTTCTCTGCGACCGTGGGGCGAGATAGGGGAGTAAAACACGCCCGAGCTAACCCAGGCCCGGGTTTCTGCTAATGTTCAGTGAACACCTGGAGGTATGCACGGTCTGGCCAAGCTTCCTGGAGATGATGTATACCCCTAAACTGGGGTCTGTTAGCCCGATGGGACGTGGTGTCACGGCTGGCTCGGAGACGATCCTGGATTACTGGTGGGTAGTAGTGTTTGGTGTTGAGTTCCCTCGATGGGAACTAAAGGATCGCCACAGAGACGTGTTACAGACATAGCCACCGTATCAGCGACAGGAGACAGGGGGCAGCGCTTGGGCAAGAATGGGTGTTCTGACGGTAAGCTGGCAGGCCACGTTGCCGTTCTGGGGATTACGACAAATCAATAGTGACAGAACGAGAGAGGTTGGGGCCAGGGTGAGGCGGGGTGGCCGCCAGAAAGGAGGTCAGTAGAATCCACGGCCTCTGCCGTTGCAGGTTGGAGCAAGGGGCGTAGGACGGGCGTTGTCGTGTGGGAAAAGAGGGAAGATGAGTCGGCCACTAGACCCAGATCGACGACCGAAAACGGCAGCCGCTGATGGCGACATCCATCTGACCCAGGCTAGTTGAATTTGTGAGGTTCTGAAGTTGAGTGCAGGGTATCACCGTCTTCGCGGGGGAGGAGACAAATTGGTCAGGGGTTTCATTACTATCATCTCCAGGGGGTGGTAGGGCGATAATGAATCAGGGATAAATCGATTATGTATCGCGTTTCGGCCTGTGTGTATTCCAACGGGTTGGAGAGAACGTAAGAAGGGTTGGATCATTTTCAAGGCACGGGGGTTCCTCTGACAGTTTCAATTTAGACGCTGGGATTTTACCCCTGTGACGACAAAGCTGTCGCTTTTTAAGGAAACTTCCATGCCATCTCTCGCTTAAAGTTGGGCCATTGAGCTCGTCCCGACCCGATGTTTCTATACTCCGATCCGACCTATGCGGTTCACCCCCACGGCTCCGTCCAAACATTACTCACGGCGTCTCGGGCCTCGTTTCTTGGATCGGCGGAATTGCTCAGCAAGGCTGATCGAGTTTCTCAATCAGAACACACAGTCTCGACCGATGGGTGATGCTCCGACGACTATGGCTTACGACAGAGGGTCACCCGACAGCCTTTACCACATCCAGCTCTCTCGACGCTCGAGCCAGGCTCGAGCTGGTCACCCGAGTTTCTCTAACCGGTCGCTCTGGTCCCCACTCCCACGTTCTGCTCAATTTTAATGAACCAACATACACCGGAAGGTTTCCCCTTCTACTGGAGCCGTATATCCCACAAGAACAGGTCGATAACGCGACGTCAAGCACAGATCTCCACTCATCTGGCAAGATTTAATCGCAGGGGTAGATCCACGTCCGATGATTTACAGGACAGCGTCAGTAGGCTGGCGGTACCTGTACTCTTCGTGGCGTCGTCCTCAATACTGTTTTTGGCGCAGGTTGGACACCCGGCGGAGACTCCGGGGAGATTGGGTATCGCTCGAGGGGATCGACATCACGTCGGGGAAATTGACGTGCGGACGACCATCAGTGATAGATATGTACCCGAGTCCCTCATCATATCGCCCCCATTCCCCCGACGCTTCCATGGGTTCGAAATTCATGCAGGATCCAGACGCCTTGATGCAAGTACGGAAAGGCCGAGCTGATCTCAAACCTTCTCGTTTTCGTCCTCCTCCGGGGTAGGACAAAGTAACCAGGGAAGAGCTGGGAAGCTGATAGAGTACCAAGCCGCAACTGAGCTTCCTTCCCATCAGCTGTTGCTCGCGCGCTCATAGAAGATCGGCATGGAGTCTGACGGCCATACCGTGGATCGCACACACAGCCGCCTTCCCAGGAAAAGACGCCATCTGTACAGGATCTTCCCAAGACGGTTCGAGCGAGTTTCTTGAAACGACGTTCCACCAGAGAACGGAGAGGGTCCGAAACCTGCCTTTCGCTTATAGCGGGCGTGGCGATAAATACGGTGGCCCATCTCTGATTGATGGTGGTGGTACTTATTCTCTCTGCGCGCTGTATGTAATCGCTCGGTCACGGTCGCCTGTCCGATGCTCAATTTAGAGTTTGTCCCCAGGCTCGTTCGTGGACTTTGTCGGTAAGACAACGAAAATCGAAATTCAAATTCTCGGTTTGCTTCCGCGTTTGCGACCGTGAAATACCTCGAGGGTTTATTGACATTACTATACTATAAGGGCGAGACTTCTATTGACCAGCTAATCTTAAAAATACAACGGCTTGGCGCGTAATGCTTGAGGGCTGGGGGGGATATGCACGAACGAACTGGACACGAAAACAAGGGGCAAATGACAAAGGGAGACCGAGACAACACCATGAGAAACGAAGAGATATGAATGGGATATATCATCACCCATCACCTGTTGGTAGGGTACGCAGTAGGGAGAAGAAACAAAGACCGAAAACAGAAAAGGCCAAGAAGAGACACCGTCCGGACTTTACCAGATGGGAGGCCGATCGGACTGAGAAGAACGCGCTCTTTTTTTTTTTTTTCTTTCGATTGTATGCAGACGTAAGGAAAATGAGGGTGGGTATCCAGTCAAAAGGAGATGCGCTAACCGAACGTTATAGTCCACTCCGTCACGCGGCGTATGCTGCAGCAGTTGCACTCCGCGTGGTCGGTGTTCCCGTAAGATCCGAATGTCCATCGCCCTCACTACTCTCGTGGGCGTATGAGTAACTTCTCGAGTCGGAAGTACTGCTGAGGGAGTACATATCCCCATTGCTTCCCCGGTGGCCTTGGCCGCCCTGACCGTTCATGTAGTTGCTCGAGATTCCATAGTTACTGAGAAGGCTGGGGGAAGGGTTCGAGACGTCAGACGAGATAGAAAGTCGGCTTTGTGACGTCGAGGAATTTTGGTGTTGGGGGAGCGAGTGTGACAACTGAAGCGAGGCGGCAGGAGTGGGTATCGATTGTAACGTCATGGGGTAGTAGATTTGGAGATCCGTTGCGGAAGCCGGCACAGAGGCTCGGCGGTAGGAAGACGGATGGAGATGCTGCTGCGTGCTCTGATGATGACGATGGTGCATGGAGGGATCCGACAAGAGTGGATCCGATGCTGACGGGGTTCGAAATGGGCTAGACGAACCGGCTGCATTCGCCTGTGCGCGCTGGGCTGGGGCGAGAATCCGACGCCGGGCCTATGGAGGGAGAATTGTAAAACGACCGATAGGAACAGAACGGGGCAGGAATTAACATACGTTGATCATCCAGTTGGACACCTGGCTCATACTGAGCCCGGTCGCTTGACACAGCTGCTTTTTCTCGTCCTCACTGGGGTATGGGTGGTCGGAATGGCGGTGGAGCCAATCCTTGAGATAATCGGTTACGGGCTTGGGCAGCTTCCCTCGCTTCCCTTTCGGCCGCTCGGCCATTGCGGCAGCAGGGGCGGGAAGCGAGGAGATGGGGCTCAAGGAAGCAGGATGCTTCGAGCCGTTCGTGAGCGAGTTGGGCGATTGAGTATACTGAGGGAAGGCCCAGGAATCGAGCTGTTCCTCGGATTTCGATGCAGGATGACGCTCAGGCTCTGGGTTGGAGTTTGGCCGAGTGAGATGGGGAGAAGGAGCGGACCAGGAGTGAGTCGAAGCCAAGTAGCCATTGGCAGACTGGTGGCCCGGCTGGGAGGGAGGAGAGAGCGGAGAGGCGAAATTGAAGGAGGAGGGGAAGGACGAGTTTGGGGTAGAGGAATTAGAGTAGGATGTGTAGGGATTGTATGATGAAGTGTCTACCCTCGGGCGAAACTTGTCATCCTGGTCGACAGAAGGGGGGAACTGGTACGAGGTGAGATGGGGAGAAGACGAGTGGTGGTATGCAGAGCGAGCGGGTGCGACAGCATTGTTGCTGGGGTAGGACTTGGAGAGCCTCGCGGGGTTCTCGGAGTAGAGGGTGGGAAGAGAAGCGCGACGAGAGTCGGTGAGATGATGATCACGGAGAGAATGGATTGGCGGGAGCTGGACGCGATCGTCGGTGGCGGAAGAATCGAGAGAAACCCTGGGCCGCTTGTTCTGGTCAAAGACGGGGGGCGGTGAGTCTGGGGTGTAGGGCCGCTTGTTGCCCGACCTGGAGAGGGAGGAGGAGTCGGTGTCGACCGAGTTTGCGGAGGAGGACATGGGTCTGGAGGGATAATCCAAGCGGGTATACGGATCGGAGAAACTGGACAGGTGTCGTCAACGGCCGGCCGAGGGAAGAAGATCTGCGGTTCACTCACTTTGACGAAGAGACAAGGGGCGAGGGAAGGAAGCGTTGATTTCGGGGTAAGATATTTGTAGGGCTTGCCGCCGGAACCCGAAAAGAGCTAATTTATTCAAAAGGGGAAAAAGAAAAATAATTAGCGGAGGTATACAATAAACCGACGACGGGCCAGCGAACAGAGCAAATTGTGCCCAGTGAGAGAGTGGGAGGGGGGCGAACCACGACGGAGCGAGGGCGCGTCCTATCCTCGGGGGGTGTGGAATGACAGCTGCCATAATTGACACTTCCGTTCATTTCAATTAATATCCAGACCACTTACTCCGCGTTCCCAAAGAACACCCGGCTGTCGGTCAAGCAAAAGTCGTCGCGGAACGGTATCATCCTCGTCGTCTGTCGCTGTCGTTGGTGGGAGGAGAGAGAGAGAGAGAGAAAGCAAGGGGACAACAATTCGGTATGTGGCCGAGTTCACTCCCAGAATTATATAAAACCCGCTGGCTTCCCATCCATGCCCCGTGAGAAGATGATGGGGAAAAAGGCAGTGTCGATCACCTCCAATTTATCAACAGGCTACTGTTGAGATCCTCGAACCCCATCTTTGGATAAATTCGCTGTCACGAATCGGGAAGTCTCCGGAGTTGTAAAAGAATTGCGCCGAAAATTTAGACCCTTTTCCGCAGAATTCCGGTCAATAACCTCTCGGCTTTTTCCCTCTCCTTCTCGCTCACTTGAATTCCATCCAAAACCTTGACTCCCCTGCAGGCTCGCATGATCAGTCCCCTGTACGCCAGCCTGCCCACGTACGCCTCATCAGGCAGGTCTCGACGGAACTTTGCGTCCAGCTCCTGCCATTGCCATGACGAGTCCTTCTTCCCATTGTTGTTCCCGCTTCCCTTTCTCTCGCTCTCACCCTGCCTTCCCCCCTGATCTCCATCTTGCTCCGACGGCTGTAGTGCGCCAGGCACGTCTTTGACCAATAGCGGCAGGTACCACCCCAAAGTGCACGGGTTCATCCTGTTACCACCATCAATACTCAGTTAGCCTTCGCGCCTGCTGCACATCTGATCAACCCGACAGTGTGGAACCCGGTTGCGTAACCACCCCCGTCTTCCCTTCCCGACGGAAACTCGCCCTCTCCTGCTGGGCACGAGCGCGCGTCCTCGTCCCCAAGGAAGTCTCCGTCCTCTCTGCCCCTTGCCCAAAACTGAATTCTCGTACCTGAAATCGACCATTTCAATCTCCCCCATCCTTTGCACCATTCTGATCAACCCTTTTGTCCCCTTCACCCTCGACCCGATTATGCTCAGCTTCTTCATCCGGTTCAGGCCGTCTAATGGCCCAACATCCTCTAGAAAGTTGTAGTTCAGGTTTAGCACCCGCACGTTTGGCACCAGCGACGAGAAGTTGGTCGGCAGGCTAGTCAGTCGACACGCCGCCAGCTCAAAGTACACCAGGTTGTAACATGCTTCCGTCATTAATTTGCAACTCAGCGGGTTCCCTTAATCCGCATCAGTTTCGCCATCTCCAGAACCATCCATGTACGTCCACTCACCCGAAAGGTATAGTCGCTTGATGTCTCTCACGTCACGTAACGAAAGGCTCCTGTAACTCGCTGAATCCTCGAACAATCCCCACAACCGAAAAACTACTCACAGCTTCCCTTTCGCCTGATTTCTCAGGCTCAGGTTCTCCAACCTCCTCATCCGTCCGCAATGCGATATCCCCGTCAGCGCGTTGTTGTCCGCATATAACGTCCGCAGGTTCGGGAAACATTCCCCGTCCAACCGTTGCAGCCTGTTCCCGCTCACTCGCAGGATTCGCAGCTTGCTTAAACACGCTTTGTCTCCGCCATCTCCGGCTTCCGTCCCGAGTTCGCTCAGCCCATTGTTGTCTATATGCCACGAACACCGTCAGTGCCTGGACTGTATCATCGCGATTGCCGCATCAAAGTGGGGAAGTGCTCGACGGAGGCGCCGGTTGATTGCCGACCAATCATCGATAGAAACCAAACGAGCGAAGAACGGGAGCGGAGATTTGGAAGCAGTGAGACCCGGTGCCTGCGTACCTAGATTCAAAGCGATCAACCCCCCGAGTATTCTTATCCCCTGGATGTTGTCCAACCTGTTCTGGCTCAGGTTTAACATTTCCAATCTTGGCCTGCAACATATCATCTGCCCAATTGTCTCCGGTTACCAAACGCTCGACGCACCATCGGAATCCAGTCAGGTCCACGTTTCGGATCTGGTTCGACTGCAGACTCAATTTCACAAGACTTTCCAGCCTCTGTAGCCCGTCGATACTCCTTATCTTGTTCCCATCCGCCCGAAGCTCCCGAAGGTTCCTCAGGCAGTCCAGTTCTGTCGAACAGCACCGTGAATCACCTGTCAAACAAGGCACCGCAAAACGTCAACTCACGACGTAGCGACTCTATCTCATTCCGGCTGAGATCCAGATGCTCCAGATTCGTGAGGTGACCGAACGATGTGACATCTGTCAACCTTGTTTCCCCACATACCGCTCACATGTAAGTCCAGATCTAAACATGACGACAGATCGACCCACATGTTTGACGCGACGGACAGTGTCCTCACCATGCCAGGTACCCCGCTCAGCCAAGACAGCTGATTGTCGTTCCTGCCCAGCCGATCAGCCTGCTATCCCACCCATCTAAGCCGGAACTTACAAAGATAGACAATCTAGCTGGGGGAGGAATTCCTTTAGCCGCGCGACACTTTCGATAGATTTTTTAGACAGGTCTATCGATTTCAGAGACTCCCAGTGAGGTTCGAACGGCTGAATGTCTGTTATCACCTGGACCAGCCGATCGTGTGCCACGCCAAACGAACACTCTGTCAAGAACGTCGCGTTCGGATCTGCACCTGGTCTGTGTGTTTGTGATCGAGATAAACTTCCTCGGGTGGTGTTCACCCCGCTGGAACGGCCCGAAGGCGTGGTCCGTCTCGCGGAGAGTGGCTGGATTTCATCCGGGCGTGTGCTGCTGCTGCTCGCCTTCGAAGGAGATTCTTCATGGTCTACCGAGCAGAAGGTGAGATGGTTTACAACAGATAGAGAAACCCCAACCCACAGTCATCCTGCAGATCACCTAACATCCCAGCTATGCGTTTGGACCTGGCCGATGGTTCGAACAAACTTCCCGTGCCGCTCCTCCCCGAATTATCATTCCCTGACTCCGAGTCAGACCCTTCTGCGACCTTCCCGTTGAGTCCACGGATCGGTCCGTCGCGTTTCCCGTCTGAGAAGCTGACTGATCGCCGACGGTTTAGATTCGCGGGTGTCCTGGAGCGATTGGGATCTTTGAGCGCAGAAACGGGGGTGACGCTGTTGCTCTTCACCGTCCCATGTTGCCCTTCTGAGGAGAACGGGGTTGCTCCAGCAGCGGAGGTAATCATACTCGGCCGGAGAGGGAGCGGAGTGCTAAAAACTGCGTTGGCTCGTGGTGGGGGAGCAGGAAACTCTCGGAGCGAAACATCGTTCGTAACTTCTTCATGTTGCTGTCCGGTGTAGTCGGCAAAATCTTCCTCAAGGCTTTCGTCTGAGTCCGTAAGTGGGTCATCCGCGACAACGCCCGAATCTTCGGAATCCTCATAGTCGGGTCGCGAGATACCGGTCATTACGGGGCAGATCGCGGCCGAAGAGTCATCGAACGAAAAAGAGTTCAAGACTGCCTCCTCAGGGTCATCGGCGTCCTCAACAATCTCCTCAATCCGGCTTTCGTTTCCTTCCTCTTGCTCCGAGGGATGGGTGGAGGCTTCGTCCCGCAAGCTCTCGATGTCCCGGAAGGGGTCTTCGCTCTCCTCGTCCTCTTCCCGCTCTCGAGCAGTGATCGAAGCGGCAAGCGCAGTGTCTTTGACCCACTTCATCGTCTGACGATCCAGCACCATCTGTCCAACCTTATCGGACAACGCGCCAACGACATCTTCGGGCCCAATCCTCCGCATCTGTTTTGGACCGGGATGTTTAATGAACGACCCAGCACTCCCAGAGGTCAGTGTAGTCCCAGCCACTGTGCTAGACGAGACAAACCGGTTCAAGTCATCGTTTGCACCAGATCGAATGGATGGCGGAGGGTGTGAGGGACTGTTGTGTTGGAAGGAAGGTTGGTCCCGATCCAGCTGTCGGATCGTGACAGTGTCCGTGGGCGTGGCTGGGATGATCGCGAGTTCTGGGGGAGGTCGTGGAGCGGTTGAAGTTTGTGGTTGCCAAACTTCGATAGACATGTTGCTAACGTCGTGAGCCAGGTCCTCCTCCGGTGTAGTCGCAGGAAAATGCTGTCTCGTGGAACGCGACCCCTCCCCGGGCTGCTTTGCTGGAGGGAAACCATCGGACACAAGTCGGGAGCCTTCAGTATCACTGGAAAAAAGTCGCCGGGTGGTCTTTATGTCGCTTTTGATTTGGGCCATTAGGTCAGCTGCCTGTTGACGATAACCGAGCGACGAGTAGATCGAACGCTTTGAGTTGGTGGTGTTCGTTGCAGACGATGGGGCAGATGTCCAGATAGTAGAGGGGAGGTTAAGACGTGCTGAAGGAAGATTGAGTGGTTGTGATTTCCAGAGAGGCAGGGCACTAACTCGGAAGTTTGGAGGTATGAGCCGAATTCTCTTCGACGGACTGATCGATGATACGGCTAGGAGCGTTGGTTGAGATGGTAGAAAAGTCGCGCGCTTGGCGGATTTGTTCCATGAGATTCCTCGATTCACCAACGTAGTCCCTCCTTGAGTTGGGTCGTTCCGGAGGAACCTGAGTTGACGGAGATCCTTCGCCGGGGTAATCGGCTGCAGGACTGAGCTTGATACGTTTTGAACTTCTCATACGACTCATACTCTCTTCTTCCGCTTCAAACATACGCGAGATGGCGTGAGCGCTGATATGCGCGCTGAAGGTGTGTGTTGCATTGCTGGCAGCAGAAGGAGTGTTGACGGCGATAGAGTCGACCATTGCGGATAGGTGCTCCCTGGTAAACGTGTCGTATTGAAACTGGAAGAGCCGCAGGCGCGGATCCGTTGGCGGAGGGTTATTCGAAACACGAGGGCGAGTTGTCGGCGTGCTTTGTGGGATTGGACTAAGGCTCGGAGTAGACTGGGGGAAACTGAAGGTAAACTGGCCGTTCAAGCTTGGCTTGCGGGGGTCAAAGGCCGCAAGGTTGGGTATGTCAGTTTCGATGATCTCGTTCGGGTCATGTTCGACTGTGGATTCGCCAGGATAATGGACCTTCGAAAGCCGAGACGGGATGGCCGGGGCTGCCGTATGGTGAGAGGTGGGTGGAAGAGGTGGTGCGGTTGACTGCCTCGGTGGAGAGGGGGGCTCGAACATACGCTCGAGAGCCATCGGACTGAAGAAATCCTTCCTCTTGCCTTTGTTGTTATGACCGGGCGTCTTTGGAAGGAGTGGTACGGCAGGTGCATCCTCGCGGACGACGAAGGTCCCGGGAGCCACAGGAGAACTAGTGAGGGAAACGGTGTTCTCCGGAATAAATGTGGAGGGGAGAGCCTCTGTCAGAGATATATCAGATGAGGTCCCACGAGATGACACAGAGTCCTGCCAGCGAACGCTGCCCGCCTCTTCGTGGTCGACCCATTCCTCGTCAAGCTCGTCCGTCTGCCAAGCCGGTCGGGACATCAGGTGGGAAGGGCGATAGTCTGTAATGTACCGTGATGTGGAAGGTGCCGTAGATGATGGAGATGCACAAGGATGTGGCGGAAGTTCAAAACCTCAAACATGGGCACGTGATCGTCGCGTCAGATCATTCGTCGATGGTCGGATGAGCCACTGGCACTACTATCCTGTTCGAATAGCAGCAGCCAGCGATGTACCAAAGACAGGTGGAAAGTGGTCCTCGCTTGGCGTCAGATCCGTCGAAGGAAGTTTTTCTTGATTTCCAAATGCCAAACATCCATCGCGGTCACTTAAATTAATGGGAAAGCCCCAGGAACGGGTCCAATCCCGTGCGAACTCCCACAAGGATCGCCCATGGATTTTTGCCTTGTTTCGCTTTAATATCACACGTTCACAAACCCGTCGACCCATTGGGTAGGACCCCACATCGCAATTCCAGGTCTCGCCAAGTAATCGTTTCAGAAGCGGCGCGGGGTGTTGGGGGCGGAGGTTGACGGGCTCACACAATGGGATAAGGCGAGTAGAGTGCTCTGGTGGTAGAGGAAGCAGTGGTGTGTAGCCGTGGGCCTGTGTTGAAGGTTGTATTCAATCGCGTTCTCGTCGAGAGTTCTGAGGGTGAGGGTGGTGGAAGCAGGAAGACGCACGACTTCGGAGACAATCAATGCAATGGGCTCGGGGAGTCTGATATATAGCTACTGCCGCAGTTATATTACAAGCTCGCGGAGATAGTTTTGACGTTTGTTATAAGTCTAACTTAGTTCGATTCAAGAACGTCCCGTGTCCTTGAAGCGTCCCACCAACAGATTCCATTGTCTCGTGAGAATAAGCATGGTCGGATAGGATGCCCAACATTGAATGACGAACTCACGAAAGGAGATGCAGTTGGGCGATCAAGGACCGCCAATTCCTCCACCGTAAACGGGAGTTTCGGGATGATGACTGCGCGTAAAGGTATGAGTAGCAAGATGACGATAGGAAATCCAATGGCAGCTGGCAATGTCGCAGTCAGGGGGTGAGTTTGGTGCAAATAACTAGTGAACAAGTCGAGCATACCGATTGTCTGGGTGACGGCCATGGTAGCACCGAAGCCAAGGAGTTGCACCACCACGAAAAGCAGTAGTCGACTGCGTCTGACCTTCCGGAAAGGTTCTTTCGGCGATACTGTGGCTCTGTCGCGGATAAGATAATAGATCTTCGTCGTGATTCCATTGGTGTTCAAGGCATCAAGTCCCATATACCAACTGGATGTGTGTCAGCCGAGTTCGGTCAGAGCCAAAGGGGTCTACGTACAACAATCCGGCAAGTGCTCCTCTTGGTACGAGGGAAAGAACGTGCAAAAACGGACTCGTGAGGAGTATCAGACATAAAACACCCTGCGCCAGGTTACTAACCCGTTGTTCTACAACGGAGGTGGGAACCTCCCGAGAGTCACGCCTGCCGTCTCCTCCACGAGACTTTTCCGCGTCAACGCCGCCCTCTCCATCATGTTTGCTGGCCACGGGCTGTCCCCAGATAACCAAGGAAGCTGTATGGATCGGGGCTTGAGGGATAAGACCATTTGGAGCAGGAAGACCCAGAAGGCCAGCAACAAACGTTGTGACTCCCAACAGGAAGAAATCGTAGTGGAAACCGGGGGGCTTCCTAAGTGGGAACTCCGACCCCTGTGCCATGAGAGACTACAACATCGATCAAGATGAGGAGAGCTGTCATAAGAAAATTTACGCACAGAAACGTTGTGGTCGAAGAAAAAGAGCACCCATAGGGCGAACCCAAAAGGGAGAGCAATTCCAATCCACTTTGCATCAAGCTTCCAAAACGCCACGAGCCAAGGCCGACCGCCAGCAGCAGCGAATGCACCGCCAATAGGTAGGGTATTTGGATTAGCTCCATTGAACCTTCCCCAATATGCAACGCCAGAGGACGCTACAAGAGCAATCGGCATTCCGTAATCCGCGAAGAATCTTCTGACCTGCCGGTGGAAGAAACACGATTGCGACAACGTTTGGAGGGAGAAACCGATGATCACCATTAATAGAGCGCAAATGATTCCAACCAAGGCGCCTTCTTCCCCAGGGGCGGAGTACGAGGCGGGGAACTGTCTTGTGATCACTTGGACACCGTACTGCAAGTAAACCCAGGAAACATAGAAACCGAAGGCGTCACATGAAAACAGTGTGACATATCTCAGGAAGTTGCACCCTTAAGGTTCGAGGACGAAGTGAGGTATGTTGATTTGTCCGTGATGAGTTTTCTGCTCACAGTTTAGAAGAGCCGACATCCAGTGGAATATCGCAGCCCAAAGGTATACCCATCCCATAAACTGCAGGTAATCCGGAGGATTCGAGGTCTTGCCCAGAATGTCATAAATTGTCTTGCTTAACACGGTAATAGGGCCTGTGATGGAAGAGTGAGCATGCCGTTGGATTGTCCTGCGCTCCAGCGTCCAAAAACGTACCCGTAACGCCCGCTATGCATAGCGGCTGGCCACCAAACACCGAGAATACCCCCGCAGCTATGGCAGAAGAAAGTAGGATCTCCGTGACACCATACTTTCCGGTAGTCTCAATGAGGTCCAACGAGAAAGCAATCCCAGGAAGAACACTGAAATAATATGTCACGTAACCCTGGACGCTCGGGAGAAAATACTCCGTACTTTGCAAAGAAAACGAGTGTAGTGGCCGGAACCACTCGATAGTTCCAGGAATCCGTCCAGTCGCTGATGTAATAAGGAGCCCTAGAGCGAATGTCGTTCCATATACCAGCCCCGATCCCCAGATACTTGACGCGCTCCAGGGGACCTAGCCTTGACCCGACAACAACACTCTCAGGAGACCGTATCGTGACCGATGGGCTGGAGCCGTTAGACAAAGCGTCGGTGGACGTCCTCGCCGGTGTCGAGGGTACCGAGACCTGGTTTCCCATGGCGTGTTCAACATATGACGGCATGCAACCTGGTACCGTGGTGTTTCACCAGCAACAGTTTGTCTACGACTTTCCCACGACCGTCCGTTGGGTTGAGGAAGGCGGAGTGGTTTGCGGTAAGCATCGGCACCAGACAGACCGGAATAAAGGTTTGTGCGTAAAATACAGATACATAATGAAGCTACAGCGGGTTGCCCAGGCGATACCGTTCAATGAGAATATCCTGTACCCCCTCCTGGGCGGCAAGCCTACCGTGGCCTCCGTACTTCGTCTCAACAAAAGCAAGCTTGACTCCGTCCGAGCGAACCACCTCGTTCACAACAAATGCCTTGTTCGCCATTCTCAAAATTGTAACAGCATCGTCCCTAAGTTTGCGGTATTCTTGGTGCTTGGTTTTGAGTACGGTAAACTCCTCTTCGGAGGTAGAAAATGGAAGAGCGTGGAAGGAAGGGGGCGCCGGACCCAGAACCGACGAAATTAACTGATCGAAAACGAGGACCGCGTGCGAAATTGGGGTGTCGTCGTCATCGTGAGAATGGACGATCGTTACTGGGGATTTGACATTGTGGACATGTTCGAGGGTTCGGAATTGTGTGTATGTGCATGCCAACAATAGCTCTAGGAGTGTGGGTAAGAATCGGAAGTATTCGACCGAGTTCTGCACGTACCCCACCCCCCAGGAATCAGTTTCACTGGCCGCAACACCGGGATCCCTCCTGGAAGAAAGGTCTCCATGTGGTGGGGGACGCTAGCTTGGCCGCCCATCACGACCAGGCCTCTGAAGGCTTGACTGAGCTCTCGCTCAGCCAGTTCTACGCTTTGAGTTGCGATCCCCGCACCAAGACTGTGTCCGATGACCAATATATCCTCAGGTTTCGCGCCCTGACCAACCAACCATTTAATAGCAGACAACGCATCTTCTATGGTACCACGCTCGGTTGGATACCCGGTGCTCTCGGCAAATCCTCGATAATCGATCGCGAGGACGTTGACTTGCATACGCGAGGAGAAGGTGGAATATATATGAACTCTCGTGGGAACGGCTCGGGTTGCAGCATTTCCATGGAGGTACAAAACTGTTGGGTACGCTTTCAGAGCCACGGGGATGAGAGACTCAGCCTTGAGAGCATTGGAGACTCCTGGTAGTATCCTGGACCGGAAGAATGGATCGGAGAACGTGAACCACGAGCCAAGAGTGACATTGTCCGTACTTGTGAGCATCAGGTTCACGGTTTTGAGAGCTGTGTTGGCCAGGTAAGTCCAGCGAGCTTGCGGACAAGGTGGGTAGAACATACGGGATAGCCCGAACTCTTCGGGACGGGATAAATTAGCACCCCATGGCAGTTTCAAGTTGTGCATAAAGATGACACTGCGTTCCCAAACATCAGCGCAGCTCGAGGACCGGATGCTTCGTAGGCACTTACTTGCGCTGCACCGGACCAGTGAGGAGGGAAAGGATTACGAGGAGATACACGATCCCAACAAAGGTAAGCGCGTGCCTGCCGATCCGCAATACATCAAAGCGTGGCGGAATACCAAAACTAATGGTGCGAACCTCAATCGCTCTGGGATGTACGAGAAGCCAGCGCGTTTTGGCGGTGGGATTACAGCAGGCTTGAGATTGGGGACCTTTTCTTCTACGTTGGCACTCATGGCAGTTGATGTGGTTGTTTGTTGTGGCAATCCGACGCATCAACGGCCCGGAGGGTCCCCAGCCACGGCGCTGATCGTCCAGACGCCCAACTGCGGAAAACTCGGGGATGATTGTCACTGTACGCAAGGAGAATGCAGGACATTGGGATGGTAAATGCGGAGCGGTATGTACATTGTCCTTAGGTATAATTACGCGATGGAGTTCGTATGCTACGATGTTGAAGCGGGGGGCGGTCGGTATTTTACAACCCATTGGTGTTGTCGAACTTGAGTCAGGGGCATTCGCTCAGCGGGGTTCTTCCTCAACAACTACGGTTGGGGTGGAACCGTCAGGAACGCGAGGGAGGGGGGGGGGCCGGTAAATAAGGCTTACCCTTCGAATGAGATCGGCCGCCTCGGGTGACACCGAATCCGGAATACGCAAATCCACTTTGCAGATCCTGCGATACGTCGCTACGATAGATGTGAGAATGGGCAGTAGGGTTATAAGCAAAAGTCCTCACCGTGTTGGCCACTTAGATCTTCAAACGGCGGCTTTCCGACCAAGAATTCAAAGGTCAAGACACCGAGAGCCCAATAGTCGACCTTCTCAGAATGCTCCTTCCCCTCGATCATTTCTGGGGGTAGATAGTCCAATGTCCCACACATGGTTTTCCTCCTATTTGAGGGCGCATGAACGCTCCACCCAAAGTCACCGATCTTGAGTTCACCATTGATCCCGATGAGGAGATTTTCGGGCTTAATATCCCGGTGGATGACGTGTTTTGAGTGGAGGTAGATGAGAGCGTCGGCCATCTGGTCGACGTAGACAGCGCTTCGGCGTTCGGAAAAGCGGCCATACTTCATCAATTGCTTGTACATCTCGCCCTTGCCGGCGAATTCGAGCATGAGGAAGATACGGTTTTCGTCGTGGAAGTAGCCGTAAAGGCGGAGGATGTTGGGGTGTCTGAGGTTTTGTTGGATCTCGATTTCGCGCCGGATCTGCTTCTCAACCCTGGACTCGACAATCTCCTTCTTGTAGAGGCACTTGAGGGCAAGGATGTAGTGGGGTTCAGCCTTCGTCCGAACCATGTAAACATGTCCAAACCGGCCTTTGCCTAGTGGACGACCAATGTCAAAATCGTACAGGTGCCAGTCGCGGGTCGGCCGTTCCCTATAAAGGAAGTGAGAATCGGTCAACGAAAACGTGTTGGGTAGGAGGTCCTCACTCGGAATAGCTCGAGTTTATGTTAAGCAACTCCTCGGTCTCATCTGAAGCAGGCTCGCGAGCAGCAGCAGCAGCATCGTTCTCTAGCCCACCATCATACGAACCGATCTCTTTGGTCGAGGGTTGTGGAAGCTGGGGGCTGGGGGTGGGTTCGGGTTGGGAAGATGAGGTGGTGGTGGAAGCGATCGTTTCGGTTGGCGACTTTGATCTAGATTCGGAGGGTTTCACTGGCGCAGCCTTTGGTTTGGTAGTATGGCTGAGGGTCGAAGAGGGTTGTTTCTTGATGGTGGTGGCGGTACTCTTTGTGGGGACAAACTTGGGCTTCTGAGACTTGTTAAGGGATGTAGTGGAGGTGACCTTTTTGACGGGGGGAGGAATAGTGGTTGTAGGGAGTTTATGAGGTAAACGGGTAGAAGCAGAATTCGATCTCGTATGTCCTGGTGCCGGAGCAGCGTATTTGGAGAGCATCTTGGAAACATTCGTCTGGGAAGGTTGTTTTCGCAACGCCCCAGTCGTTGGTTTCGTGGCCTGCTGCTTATTGAGGTCTATGGCAGACATCTGCCTGGTGACCGCCGCAACAGAGTTGGACATGGTGTGGGAAGGTGCGCGGTATCGCTCGCTGGTGGGGGAACAATGGGTACAAGTGGTTCAAGTTCAACTTGAGTCTTGACGCGTCGTGGTCACATGTCTCTATTTCCCACGCCTGCTCTCCACTGCAAGGTCGGAAACTGGATTTGTTGGGGACTCTACGACTATGGTAGAAATTCGACTGAGCCAGCCATACCTAGGCGTTTAGCATACCCTTCAAACAACCCCTCGAACCTCTTCCTCCTGTTCTGGGGAACGTACAACGACGTTTCCATCTCGCCTTCCCTACTTACCCATGCTCCGTCAACAAATTTCGGGTTTGGTGTCATGATCTTTACGTAGCGAGAACCTGGGGGATGACCGTGATGGAACCTGATCTTCCCGGGGTGCCCAAAATGTGGACTTGTCATACCGAATCTACAAGCGTGAAATCGTCTCAATTGCGATCTACACGGGGGGGCCTAAACTCACCTCCAAATATTATTCACGATCAATGAACCTTCCTTCGCGGTGGGCATATCCTGGCCGACCTTGTCCCATGCGACCTGTGACTGAATCTTGGCTACATCTGCGGCCATGTCTTTGATGAACGTGGGATCCCTCAACTTCCCCAGCGACTTGCGTATTTCGACGGCACAGGCCAGAACGTCGTCGTGAAGATCGTCCCCTTTCGAGACTTGGAGTCTTGTAGAGAGCCAAACAATTGCGTTGACCACTGCATTGTCCGGGTAGATTCCCATTCCGCGGTGCTATGAGAAAATAAGTCGAGTTACAAGAAAGGTAAACGAAAGCGCGCACGTTGATCACATGCGAAATGGTATCGATGGGCTTTGATTCCGGTTCGACCTCCGATAAACATCGCACAAGCAGCCCCACCACCGTATCTACCCTCGATATCCTCAGGTGCTTCATCCCATTTGTTACAGAATTGTGGATTTCGGTCAGTTGTACAGCTGTCAACCTGAATGCGACGAATTCCATCGATTTCCTCCCGGGCTGTTCCCATGGAGGTGGGACCGACGGGTCGTAGTGATGGAACGTAGGTGAGGGAGCCTTGAATGGTTCCGTAAACTCGATCGCTTCCGGTTCGTAGTAAGGCGAAGGATCGACCGGTGCGAGACCTTGGTATAGTTGAGAGAGTAGTCTGAGGAACAGCAGGAGGCCGGATCCATCAACTGAAGTCGCTTTCGTCAACACATTGAGGAACTGGGAAGATCGAGAGGGAACGCACACAATACGTGAGAGTTGCACGCTCCAATCGAAGTGAATTTCAACTTTGTGAACCGAGTGATTGTCAGCCGAAAGAGTGGCTCGTCCGACCCCTCCTCCGTGTTGATAATTCCCGCGACATTCAAAGGTTCCACAAAGCGAGGGGGGGTTTGGACGGTGAGGTCTGTCGGGAAGATCTCTTCTGCATCGCTATTGGAGAGTGACACGGGAATACCGGAATTTGTCAACCGAATCTATATTCCGTAGTCGGTTTGAGTCGAAGGGGAGAGGGAAATGAAGGCGTACCGCCCAGGGTGCGTCTGGTGTATCGGGCCTCACTAGTCTTCCAGCGAGGTGCGGAAAGCTCGACAATGCCCCGCTCAGTGCAGCATTGAACCGTTCAATATCCAAGAGCTCTGGAATTATGTGGACAGTTGGAACCTATTCCAGGACCAGGAATTAGCGTGACTCCAAGTACGTCGTTTGGAAGTGGCGGCCGTACTATCGATGACAAGAGGAGGTTGGTCGATGATATCTCATGATGTTCCTTGTGGCTCAAGACTGTGGGTTCCCTGGGTTTGACGAGGTAACCCGGCATTCCGAAAGTGTAGGTTTAGAGATTGCTCGCCACGGTGTCCTCCGAGCTGTGGGCCTTTGGATGAACATCCTTGGCCCGGCGGATGTGTGTTCCGCGAGAAGGTTGATCCTAGGCGCTGCTCTGATCCACCCATGTCGATCCACCCCATCGGTGCAGTACGGCCACCAGCCTCTGTACTTCGTCGCATGCAGGGAGAGACCGACGCCGGGGCCCCACGAACGCTCCGAAGAAAAATCGGACTGCGTTTCGGTGCTGGGTGATCCTCATCTGGATAAGTGGGCATAAAATTTTCCTGTTTTGTTGCCAGTTTTCCAGATGTCTCATACGCAGAGCCACGGTAACCTTATACAAATGGGTCCGCCAAAGCAGGAGTGGTCCTGGACCACTCCAGTTGCGGTGCTCGTGGTCAGACGCTTCGTGAGTATAAGGAACCCTTTTGGTTTCTGTTTTCATCGTTCACTCCCTTCGCTTTCCTCCGACGCGCATCGTCGACCTGGACCTTGTCACAGAGGACCGAACACGCGCACAACGCTCAACGTTTGTATCCACCCCCGCACATGACGGGAAATGCACTGGGAGTGCAGAAATTTGAGCGTAATATGCTGGGGAAGGGCTGATATCTGCGATTCGATGCGTGATGCGTTGTCGATGCACCTGGATGCTTGGTATATCTACTCCCATGTATCCCATCTTGCATAGAATCTATCAGCAAACTATTCTAGGGTGTTCCGATCCTCAGCAAGCTGGATGAAATCAGTAGACGAGACGCCCGTGGGTGTGCCTACGGACCAGATGATCGAATGATGAAACTTTGGCACGCGCCTCCTCCTTCCCTCAATGAGTGCTACGGTACCAAAAGTCACGGCAGCCGTCAAGACCGCCTCTAGGGGCAGTCTGCGACCTACCCGACGCGCACCAGATATACGCAAACCTCTGAAGAGGGACGAACGCGGTTTACCAATCCCACACGTCAAGAACCTCATCCTCCGAGACACCCACCAGTCACGGCTGCAGGACTACTACTACAACACTCTCCAGGATGACCTGATGTACATGACATACGTACACGAGTCCGCTCAACGCCCTCCGCCACGAGCCGTCCGTCTCGCCTACGATCCAGAGAATCCGTACACAAAAAACCGTCACAACCCGCCCGTCGGTGGTTCTCAAATTGGAAAGAAGCTCCCTCCCCCCGCCCCCCCCCCAAATGTCGTCCAGCTCGAACGCATTCAGATCCACACTATGGTCAAGGAGGCAATAAACAGCAAGAGCAACCTCTTAGGCGCGATCGCCGCATTCCGCGCCATTTCCGGGGAGAACTCCCAGGCTGGTGGAGTCCATACCACGGAAGGCGTGGAAATTGTCCGCGCTGTGAAGACCGTCGGAGGTTGGTCGCGTGCGGGAGCGGCACTGGGTGTCAAAGTCGACATGAAGGGTCCAAAGATGTACGACTTCTTATCGACCCTGGTCGAGTTTGTTCTCCCCCGCCTACGCGAGTTCAACGGCGTCCAATTACCCGGCTCTTCCTCGAATATGCAAACTCCTGCCGGGGTGAGTGGAGTCGTAAGCTTCGGACTGCCACCGGAAGCCATGGGGTTATTCCCGCAGATCGAAGTTAACCTCGATTCGTACCCGAAGAGTTATGGAATGCACATACATTTCGTGACTAACGCGGAGGGCCAAGGGGCACAAAACAGGGCTAGGGGTCTGCTCAGTGGGTTTGGCGTACCGTTCATTCGGAAGTAATCCTCATGGTGTGTCCTCGTCATATCTCGCCTCTTGTATTGTCCAACAAATCGACCCACAGTTTTAGCCCCAAGATATTCCCTCCCCGCTTAATATAATTAGAAGTACCTCAGAACATCCTTTGCATTAATTTAGGGAACCCTTGCTGTTGACACGCACAGAGAGCCCACCGTCCACATCGACCCTGGGGATATGTGCACCTAGTAACAAAGAGACGACGAAAACAACACACAAATGCGAACGAAAACACTCTGGAAACGATGCGAACAACAAAATCACGACCTCTCGACCTGCTGCCATTGAATGTCATTCAGTCCACCCCTCGTCAGCCGGGTGCGTTTCCCACTGGTGCCACCCGTTCCTGAGGGCTCCGGGCTGGTCTTTGCTGGTTCCTGTAAGAGAGGCCGGACCGCATGACGAGCCATCAGGACATTTTCTGACGCAGTCCTCCTCGCTTTCTTCTGATACCTTGGAGTTCCGACCCCGCTGACTACCCCTTCTCGCGAGGACGTGGAGCCTCCCAAACCCACAGAGATGCTAGGTTTGAGGGCGGGGGCGAGGGTGGGCATGATCTCTCTGGCCAACTCCCTCACTAGTACTGCTCCATCTTCCTTGCTAAGCTTAGCGACTATTTCGTATATCCCGTGTCTCTCGACCAGCATCGCGCGGTTGGGATGGACATCACAGACTGTCCTGACGATCCGCAAGAGATTGAGTCGAACGAGTGCCTTGCTGTGTCCAAGCCGATCGACAACACGTCTGAAAAATTGTGATTTGGCGATTCCAATGGCGATGTTGGCAGATAGGCGACAAATCTTCAAGAAGGGATCCAACAGTCCCTCGAATGAGTTTGCCTTGGCGGAAACGAAGCATTTGAGCAACGCTTCCAACGTCTCTGGCTTCAAGAGCTGGTCTTCAACTCGAGCGGTTTCGTCTTGCAACCTGCATGGTGTGAATGAAACCGCACGTCGTTGAAAAAAAACAGCGAACACCGACCAGGAATGAATCGCTTCCAACGCGCTAACCTGGAAATAAGGATCACCCAAGAGCTTCACGTACATCCCTAGTCCATCGTGCTGCCACAGGAGTTTCCTACAGCTCTTCCCGGCGCTTGCAAGGTCACATAGAATCGGGAGCGCAAACTGTTTGAGAGGGGACTTCGATTCGATGACACGTTTTAAGCTGGGAATAATGCCGGCCTGTGCGGCTTCCTCCTGCCGGGACTTATTCAAGCGGCAGAGGTTATAACACGTTTGGAATATGTGATTAGAGACCTCCTGCCAACGGAATAAGTAGTTATAGATGCGGGTTCGGGGGGATTGTTTACCGCGTTGTGCGACCCGGAGCTCTGCTCATCCAGAAGTCGAATCAGAATTTCCAAAGAATTCGCGTTCTGGAGCACTTCGAGCAGTGTGGCATTCATGGAAAGGTGTTTTACAGCTTTCAACATATTCACAAGGTATTGCGGTTCCAAGAGCTCGCACGCTCGAAGCAGGCCTGAAGGAGCCATTAGGATAGGACCAAAGCTTCGAACGCGACGGGGTGCTTACGCCGTACGATCTTCCTCGTTCCCAAAGCATTCCGAACGTGTATATCCGACTGTGTCACTTGGGAGAACACCAGTACGATTTGAACGATTTTTTTCTTCATCTGATCCGCGACTTCGCCACGGATCGCCATCATGTTGAGCAGAGCTGATGTCAATGGATCGAGCAACCCCTCCCGGATAAACATCCGACAAAAGTCGTTCTTGGTCGTGGGGCTTTGAAGTTCGAAGACGCTACCGATGCCGTTTAAAGCATCGACGACGAGCTCGGTTTGCTCGGCATAGTCTTCATCGAGAAGATCGACCAGCACCTTCAACCCCCGACATCTGAAAGCGGGTTAGCCCCAGATAACGAGTCTCAACCCCTGACGCACGAGATGAACATCTGCAACGTGAGGACCGAGGTATTGCACAGGAGGCGGATGAAATTTGACGCCTCAAGCCGACATTCGGAAGGGTATTTCTTGGAAGCAAAACCTGCGAGTTTTTTGTCAGTATAGCGCCCTTATCGCAATGCGGAGTCGGTTTACCCATCACAACCGGAATACCGCTGAGGGAGAGTCAATAGGCCAGAACAGCCATAGGAGCCAAATCGATACGTACCCAATCAAACAAAAGCTCTCAAGGAATCCCGCGTCTTCGGTGACAAGCTAAGTGGGGTGAGGGTACTTCCCAGGTATGGGTTCAGGGGAAAGGCATACCAGGTTTACAATGTGGAGAAGTTTCATATTCACCTCTCTTGAACAATTGCCTTCCAAGACCTCCAATATCGCGAGCATTCCGTGGGAAGAAACGAGCTGCGAGAGCATTTCCGGTGCGTCTGTGAGGATGATGAGCTAGGTAATAAGTATATAAGCGGGGTTCGCGAGAATAGAGTGAAACAGGATGGATACCAGCTGGTTGCAGGCTTCCTGGAGCTGGAAGTCTGGAGCAGCGGGCGTGAGTTCGTCGATCAGTTGGTTGACGGTGTTGCAGAGGCGGGCATGCTTGTCCCTCTGGAGATTCGCTTCCAAGTCATCTTCGGCAAATCCTTCGTCGATCTAGAAGGGTTTAGTATTCCGAGGTGATGGCGAGGGGACGAACCTCCTCACCTCTGCAAACGGATCTTCTTCATCAGAGTGTTCGTCTCCAAGCTGATGAGATCGCGTCAGCCCCGGAAGCAGCCCGTGAATTCCAGATTATACCGACCCATGATTTACTCGAAAGCCGTGTTGTGAGCTGAAGCGGTAGTGCCGCTGTCGTTGTGTAAATACATGGGGTACTGACCTCCGCCATGGGCACTCACCTGGACCGCTTGGCTTGGCAAAGAACACGTCATCGTAGTCTTCGTCGTCGGTTTCTGCGTATTTGTTGAACTCTGCGCTTTTGCTTGAGACACGTCTAGCCTCAGATCGGCCATAAGACCCAGCGCTGGAGGATGATCGTGAGTGGGAGCGAGCAGACTTTGGTCTGCCGGATGGTTGGATGGTTTGAAAGAGTGGACTGAGAGATTGCCGTTTAACGTCGGGTAAAGGTGCTGTCACAGGACCAGGACTATTATGGGTAATCCCGATTGTCTTGATATCGTCGGGGTGGAAAAGACCTCTTTGCGAAGGGTTCTTATTCTACGGTGTGATAAGTTGTGGACGCAGTAAAGGAAGGCTGAAAACGTCGTACCCGGAAGTCCGCAACTTTTCCAAGTAATTGCTCGTCGTCTTCGTCGATAGCAAGATCAGAGTAATCTTCGACGATTGGGCCAATATCCATGGCAGGAGGTTTTGCGAGCGGCACGGTCCTGCCAAGGCCAGACGGGCTGCGTGAGGGTCGTATTGTCCGTGCATTATCATCAGTCTCCTGTTTTTCTTCCTCCGTCACAGGCTTGTCAAGGGCTACACAATGACATTAGTGTGTAAAAAACCTCGAGCCCGCGCGGAGCAACGCCACCTTGTAATTTTGTCAAGGATATTCCCTCCTCGAAATCGTCGTCCCAGTTGTCGGTTTGTTCTTCTGGTTGCTGGAGCACAAAGTTGAGTGCCGTCGGTTCACGGATCTGAGTTGATATCAGAGGCTTTGTGTTGGTGTTGGACAGCGTCCCGGCTTTCCATGCATTGAGTATAGAGACAGTCGGTTGAGAGCTACCAGAACTAGAAGTTGAGAGAGCGTTTGTGGACCCCCCCGGGAAGACAGATTCGGTGGGAGAATGTGGGGAGGGAGGCCGGTAGTGTGATCCTGGGCGACTCCGTGCAGGATGCTTTGAAGGCCGTGAAGGAGCTAGAACAGAATTACGAACGTCCCTTGGGAATCAAAAGGTACGTACACCTCAACGCTTCGTTCCACTCTTGGACTTTCAGCACTGCATCGTCGAAGTTGTAGTTGCTGCGCGGTCTCCTGCCGTCGGTGGCAGACGGCGTCCCTTGTTGTGCTTCGAGTTGCTTTCTCGCTTGGACCATCCACGGATGTCGAAGGAGCTTCTTCGCGGAGATACGAAGGTTTACGTCCTTCTGGAAACAATGGTAAAGGAAGTCCTTCACGATTGGCGAGGCTCCCTCTGGTATTGGAGGGCAATCATCCTGCACTATCCGAAAGAGGGCGGGCATCGGGTTTAGGAAGTGATATGGTGGTTTCCCCTCGAGTAATTCGATCACCACACAACCCACGCTCCTACGTGGAGTTCATTACCCAGTTCTCACCAAGAGGCTGTTGACGTACCAGATGTCGGAGGCCGTTGTAGCACCGGATTGTTCGATGACCTCAGGGGCCACTGCCAGCGATTTAAGCGATTTCCCAAGTGATCAAAACCTCGAGACATACTCCAGTATGGGCTGCCGACAACTGCATCGTCTCGGGCTGCTGTCGTGGTGTTCGCGGCAACTCCAAAATCAGCGAGCTTAACACAACCGTCCTTGTTTGTCAAAATATTCGCGCCTTTGATATCTCGATGTATTACACCCTGGTCGTGAAGATATACCAATCCTTCGAGGACCTGGCATATATACACCGCTACTAGATTCTCCGGGAACTTTCCGAACCGTTTGCAGATGGCGTGCAGGGACCCATTTTCGCAGAATCTGTGGAATCGAACTTAAGGAAATAGTTCGAGAACATAAAACGTGACACACTCTAGGATGATATACAGGAATTCTCGTGTCTTGAAGAACCCCTTATACTTGACGATGTTCGGATGCTGAACCTAGGTCAGTGGGTAGAGTGAACTTGATACAGACACACGCACATTAAGATTCTTGAGCAGGTCGATCTCTGACTGAGAGAGAGTCGTGTGAGTGAGTGGTCGGGACGACGGTGTAGAAGGGATCGATCGCCCACCATGATTTGGGATATCTCGCCCTTCGGTATATTGGCTAACGTGATCTCCTTTACAGCCACGGTCTCCCCCGTGGCCCAGTTGAGGGCACCTGAGCACGAGTGAGGGTACTGCGGGCGATGGGGAGAAGTTGGGAGAACGCACGATAGACCTGACCAAACGCGCCCTTCCCGAGACAATCGCCAAGTTGCTGAGACAGCCGCCGTGAGCGAAATCGGAAAGGAACGGTGGTTGGAACCGTACGTAGTCATTTAGCAACTTTCCGTTTCCAGAACTTGACGGTGTATTCGCACCTGGCGATGGTGATGGCATGGGGATCAGTGCGCGGGGACTCGAGGTATATCGTCGAAGTGGGCTCTACAAGAACGAAACAAGAGAAAGAGAGTGGGTTCAGATCGTTGTGCGAGTGACTTCCACTTTGGCTGTCTCGAGCTCGCCCGCCGTCACGATCGTGGCGGAGGGACTTTCTCTGAGCGTGATCGCGGTCACCAGCCTCGCAAATGGGAGCAGTAAATAAGTAACGATACATATACATGATTATTTCATTGCGTAGTGTGTGGGCAAAGTCAGTAAAAGAATGTCGTTCGTCAAAGCAGAGGTTGGAACAGTCAGCGGCGAGATAATAGTAAATGCCCGAGAGAGGAAATATGTAAATTGATGGAGATGAGGTGAAACCGAATAAATGACAACATCCAAGAGAAAATAACCCGAAATAAAATGAAGGAGAGTCATAAACAAATCAAGCACCATTGCGTCCGTGAAGTGAGGGTGGTAAGAGCGGATCCTCGGCCGTGTGATCGAAGGAACTTTGTGCCCTTGAATGTCGATACACGCCGGGTGCTGGCAGTCCGTCTGATGTCGAGGTTGGTTGTGCTGCGTAATTGCTCCAGTCGGACGACCCACGGTGGTGGTGAGCTCCGACCCCGACCATTGTATCCCCCATTCCGGGCCCCTCGCGCCAACCCACATTTTCCCTGAACGGAGGTTCGACAACGGGGAAAGGTTGGTCGTTCCACCCAACCGATGAACGCGGTTGAGAATCAATGAGGGATTCTGATGGGTTGGATCCGCTGGAGGCCCGGAAGTGGTCGCTCCTTCGGGTACTTGAGCCCTCCACCTCGGGTATCCCGGGTGGAGTTGGAGGAAATGCCGTGAGTCCAAATCTACGTGACAGCCTGGTTTCGTCTAGTTCCCCAATTCCCATCCCCACTGTCGTGGCTTGGTCCGGGAATGATGGGAAGGAGCGCAAAGTGGTGGAACTCTTTCCCTTCTTTTTCCCGGATTTACCGAAGTAGACCAACCCAAATTCGTCGACTAGCATTTCCTCGCCGTTATCCGTTTCAACCATGGTCCGTGAAGTGTCCTCCGCGTAGGTTGAGTGGACGCCCTTCCGCGACATGTACTCGTCAAGCGTGAGGTCTCGTAATTGAGCTGTAGTGAGGCCGCTGGTATCCACAGCCCCTGACTGCACGCGCTCGAGCGGAACGCCACCAGGTGGGTGAGACTGGCCCTCGTCACCTGAACCATTGTCGGTGTCGAGTTGTAACTTCTCCAAAGACTTGTTCCATTTTCTCCGTTGCCACCAGAACCTGACAGCGAACAGTAAAAGGGCAAATGCGAAGACACTGACCAATCCTATGAGAGCCTTCAACCCGACCGATAGTCCGTGGTTCGATGTACTCCCCGATGGAGAAGGCTTCGATCCATTAGGGGAACCGGAGGTTGACAGTGGCTGCCCAAGCACCCTGACCGTGTGGAATTCATCCATAGCGACAGCAGGATCCGTGAGGCCCATAAGCCCGAGTCTCGGACGGAGGTAAAATGGTTGGTGGTTCTGTGCAGATTGGGTGTCGAAAGAACCGTTTGCGAGGGGAATATCGTGGGCGAGGACCGTGTAGACATTTCGAAGGAATGGGACACCAAGGATCATATCACCGATACGAGCCGAGCGTAGAAGATCGTCTGCGGCTTGAATGGAACCAACGCACGTCTGCGAGGGTTTGTCTGGGCCCATCGTGAGGTCCAGAGGATGTAGAGGGATAGCCATACCGTTTACAGAGATGGTCATGTTGAGGGGGGTTTTGCACGGAACGTAGTCTGAAAACCGATTGGTATACCGCTGGTTGATGGGGAAAGCCAGGTTCACTCACAGTTTGAATCGCGAGCGGGGTGGATGTCCAGTGCCCCGTAAATACCGTTCGCAATGGCAGATGTGGTGAGTATCACGGGTACTCCCGTGTCCAGAACTGCGGTCGGAAAGGGCGAGCCACTGCTTGATGGACCAGTGTTGACCTCTTTTCGTACCCCGTCTACATAGACCGTTATCGCGGTAACGCTGATTTTCCAAAACATTACACCGTTGCCTTCGGAAACGACGTTGGAATAGTGGATTTTGCTCGGATTTGGGACGTGATCAACGGGATGCCTGCCGATCCCTAACAATGATGGGATCTTGGGAGAGCCAGGACGTTCAAGGAGGACGGAAAGGAAACGTGAAGCTGGAGCTCCCTGCATCCCAAAGAGGTTCAAGGCCCACGTAGAACCATCCGCGCCGCTGGGGTCCCCTGGACGGACCCTAGAGGCTATGACGGAATTGAGAGGGAGTGCGAGTCCAAGGATGCCGGTGAAAGTATCGAGGGGCTCATCCTTGACGTCACTGGCAGCAGCTAAGGAATACCAATGAGGACGCTGGAAGGCGAGCGGATATGATGGGGCATACCGAGTGCTTGGTGCTCGATGGCGTATCCGCCGACGTTGACCTTGTCCCAGACGATTGGACCAGCGGCTCTGCCGGCGATGTAGTTGATGTCGAAAGACTCCCCTGTGCTAAGAGATCCCGAGGGGTCGTAAAGGCGGCTGCCTGCGCTGCTACAGGTTGTGCACGATGATGAGGCTACCCACTGGATCTGGGTCAAGCTGACGTGAGAGGAAGAGAGATAAGGAAACGGACCAAGTCGGACGAGCCTGTGTCGAGCTGGAGGGGGAACTGCTGGTTCTCACCGATTGCGACGTTGAGGTTGTAGGTACTGAAGATCAAATTAGCTGAGGTCTCGGGATTCGGCGGAATGTTCTGCAGAGAACGGGCCGCGGATGCGGGGGAAGGGACTCACGGCGAACCAGACTTTGTGTAAACAAACTGAAGAGGAAGAACAATTCCGTCCGCACCACCGGGACCTTCCGCTGAGGGCGCTCTCTTTGCGGATAATGTTTGTCCATCGCGTGAATCCAGCCGCGAGGTGGGGATACGTCTCCGAGCGGACATCCCTAGGTTGGATGAGGGAGAAAGTCAAGAGGAGAGAAAATAGCGATGTGCTGGGACGGGGAGAGAAGATGAGGGGAGAAAGGGAAAGATGGGAGGCGAGATCAGCGGACGAGGAGGTTATTAGTGTGGGCGAGGGTGATCGTGAATGGTCCGCGGCTGAGCGCCAAGCGTCGCCTACTTTGCGAGAACTGAGTTGGAAGGCGGCACCGAGGAGGTTCGCGTTGATTTCGTGAATTGGAATTCCTCCTCCTCGCAGATCCGTCTCACCGGCCGGTCTGTGCTGTCCGTTCACGGTTGGGAGGATAGAGACAAAGTAGTCAAGTCAGCCACGCGCGCGCCGCCTATTCTCAGCTGTCTCGCGCTCATCGCTTGCTTCGCTTCCTCCTACTGTTCCAAGTCAGATCTCAAAGCGACAGCCGCGGGCCTTTGATTCTGTAAATACCGCGTTCACCATACATGGGGATTCTTCGACTTTACGGTCGGTCACCCCCCCCCAATTGCTGTTGAACTCGAGTGAGAGCTCTTTGTCCCCGATGAGAAGGTCACAAAGGGAGTAAGCGCTCCCCCTAACGCTAACGCCCCCCTATTCCCACTCCCGAGCTCGGCTCACCGAGGCAGTGATCCGTGACTGGTGACCTAGGACGTGACGACGTGACAGAACCGCCCTTTACAAGGAGGCCGTCGACGACAACTACCACTCAGACCACAACCACGAGCAATGGCAGAAATCAGAAGAAAACTCGTCATCGTAGGCGATGGTGCTTGCGGAAAGGTCTGCGTTCTCGTACACCCTCTCTTGGCCTTACCTCATCCTCTCGTCTCTTCCAGACCTGCCTGTTAATCGTCTTCTCGAAAGGAACCTTCCCAGAGGTTTGTATCAACGTTTTCCCCTTACTCTTCTAGCCTGACCACCCCGTTCTCAACCAGGTCTACGTCCCCACCGTCTTCGAGAACTACGTCGCAGATGTAGAGGTTGACGGAAAACACGTCGAATTAGCATTGTGGGATACCGCTGGCCAGGAAGACTACGACCGCCTCCGCCCACTCAGCTACCCAGACTCCCATGTCATCCTCATCTGTTTTGCCGTTGACTCGCCGGACTCTTTGGACAACGTGCAGGAGAAGGTTCGTTTCCGCAGTTACCCCTTATCTTTCGTCTCGTGACTCAATTTGCACTTCAGTGGATCTCCGAGGTCCAGCACTTCTGCAGTGGTCTCCCCGTCCTCCTCGTCGGTTGCAAGAAGGACATCAGGCGTGACCCTCGAGTCATTGAGGAACTCAGGAGGACCAACCAGCGACCAGTCACTCCTGAAGAGGTACGACAGCGCCCATCGTTTTCGATGATCGATCATCACTCACGTGCTCCCAGGGTATGGCTGTGGCTCAAAAGATCGGCGCCAGGAACTATTTGGAGTGTTCAGCGCGGACTGGCGAGGGCGTCAGGGAAGTCTTCCAGCACGCCACCCGCGCGGCCCTCTTGACCCGACACAAGAAGAAGTCCCACAGCTCATGTGTCGTTATCTAACTCACTAACGGCAGATCTCCCCCATACCCTCCCTCCTTGCCTTCCCTCATGCCATTCTTACGTTCCGCCAGGAGCACTGTTCACTGTTGCCTTGCCATCTGTGTACTCCTTATTATACGAGCCCCTTCATGTCTCAGCTCCGGTACTTGTCATCTCGTAATACATCCTGTCACGTTTTTAACTCGACATCACTGCGTGCAGCCGGCGAGATATCTAGACCCGTGATTGAGGTGAGGATGGAACGGCACTTACGACCCTCGATCCCCCCTTAGCGACGTGGGGATCCCGGTCCAGGCTTATCGTCGACCACCACGATGCAGCCAGCGGGTTCGCCCGAGACTCCCGGCGACCCTAACGGTTCTGCCGCCTCATCGCCGTATGTTCAATTCTGGTTGATTGGCCTCATCAGAACGAGCGACCGAGCATCGGCTTTATTCGCAGGCAAACCGCCGTTAATGGGGACACCTGGGACACGATTAACAAGGCTACCCATAACTCTCGTCTCCCCGTATTCAGAATCCCCTTGGAAGTGCTTAAAGCCGTCTTCCTCCGACTTTTGGAGTCCTTGAGGGCAGCCAGCCCTCGTGGTACTGCAGAATCCGGATCGTTCGCTTTCCTATTTGTATGTCGCCACTGGTACGAGGTCGTCGTCAATGCCCAGAACCTGTGGTGCTACTGGGACGGCGAGCTCGAACGTTGGTCGACCTTCCTCGACCGTTCCAAATCGGCCCCCCTCCACCTCCGCTCCTTTTCCGATGTCCCACATGGCTGGCCCGAAAAGACTGCCGAAGCGGTCGGGGAAATGTTCCAGAGCCACGGGGTCCAGAGTCGCTTTATTGACATAGATTTCCACGGCGCGAGGTATTTCGTGGATATGTACCTTGAGCTGTCCAAGTGTTGGTCGCGCCCGGAGCATCCATCACCCCTGAAATACCTCCAGCCAACGACCACCTCGCCATCCACCCCACCTCGCAGACCCCCACCATTATCCCAAGCCACTACTAGCTGAAGCTCTTCCCCGGGCTCGATGAACTTGAGCTCCGCGATTGTAGATGCGACTGGGACGCTCCGATCTTTTTCACATCCTCTCTCAGGCGTCTCGCCATCGTATGCGGAGACCCTCTCCACAACCCCAAGATGCCACATATCGAATCCATGGTTTATCATAACCGTGCCCTGGACCACCTTGAACTCAGCGCACCCACAGATTGTCAGCCGTCCCAAACGCTGAGCCCATCCCTTCCATTCCTTCGCACCCTTGGAGTGTCTGGGTTGCTCCCCGACGCAATGAAGCTCTTTGGATATCTCGATTCTCCCAGGACACTTGAACGACTCGACCTCGTCCTGATAACCGATGTGTTCGGAGAGCTGGACTACGGAGGGCCGTTACTTCGAGGGTTTCACGCCCAGAGGACCACCGTCCGCTGGGTGGATGTTGAGTTGAAGAACTCCTCCATCGTCGTCAGGAGTTTCAACTCTTTAAACAGCGCCGCCGAACCCTTTTCAAGGGCGCCACCCACAACCGGCAGGCACAAGGCCTTGGCAGAAACTCAACATCTGCGCCGCGTGTAGTGCGGCCCTGCCACCGGAAAGCGTCGAGAAATTTTCCATTCGGGGCGAAGGGCAGTCCAAAACCGGGTGGTCATGGGATGCCATGAGGCTCTTCAAGGCCCTCTCCCCTACCTTGAGAGAGGTCGAGGCTTTCGGCGACCATTTATCTATTGGCGTCGTGGAGGCGCTCACGTAACTTCCTACCTTGGACGTTCGCAGTTCTGGGTTTAGCCTCGCAAAACCCCAGCTACCTAACCTGGAACACCTCAGACTGGTTGGCGTGGACCTAGAAAGGCACACAGAAGACACCCCCGTTCCCCTCCACAGTTTGCTAAGGCATTGCATGGAGAAACGCCAAGATGCGGGGCCGAGATTTTGTGTTAGAAGGTTGAACAGGCTGGAGATTTCCACTTGCAAGTCGTACAACTCGAGCAATAGGCGTAGGTTCACCATCCCCTTACGTGATGAAAGGCGCTCATTTGGAACCAAATTTTAGCGTTGGTCTTGGCCGACCTCCAGTTCATTGGAGAGCTCGTCGATGAATTGTATATAGGGGACCCTGCAGCTTGTCAAGCTAGAGTCAGTTTGCACATTTGATGTATCACAAAACCGCCACATCCCTCACGGTGACTTCCCGCCCTCTGAGCCGCCAGGAATACCAATCCCCCACGCCCCGTGATATGTATTGTAGTGGTTCTATGTAGGCGTCCGAATTCCCATTCAAGTTCCACGCGCGTGGCCGCATGATCGTTAGGTTGGCGGTGTGCGATGCAATTTTTTTTTTTTTTTTTTGCTTCCCATGGCCCTGTAAAGCAAGCACCACAAACATCATGACCAGTAATTATCAGTACAACGCGCTTTGGTTTTCCTCTACTGCCGCCTGGGCTCGTACGAAAGACTCTCATCACCCATGATTCTGAACGAGTAATGTTACATTGACGCCGAGACGGGTTATACAGGTGCATGTTTGTTTCAAGATATCTCCAACTCGAATCTATCCTTTCTGTCAATCTCGATCCTATTGGGGGAAGGAGCCCAGGGGTTGTCGTTGTGCGGCATTGTATTAACCCCCTTCTTCGGAACCGGTGAAACCGTTTAGAGCTTGTACTTGGTCATGGTCCTCGACAGGTTATACGCGGTAGAGATAAGCGTGACGTGGCTACCATTGGAGCGAGGTCAGAACCGACGTCCACTAGAGGGGTTGGGCTTACGTGAAACCCTGGACGGCATTGCCCAGTCCCTCGCCCGAAGTTGAGATCTCTTCCGTGCACAACCCGACATGATTCGAGTATTGCAAAAAGTCCTCGAACATTGTCACGGCCTTCGCCAGCATCGATTTGTCGTATTCTCCGGCCCGGGTTAACGCTTCGATTGCCCTGTTAATCGAGTGTCGAACGATGAGGAAGATATAATTAGGTGCATGAAGAGCAGGTGCGCCACGCACCATAGGGTACACAAGCAGAATGTGCCCTCCTCACCTCCAACACCGTCATCAGCTTTGTTGACGTCGTATCGATACACGAGGCCCTGGAATAGGTACAATGTCAGCCACTGAAGTTGAACTAAGTGCCGAGGGACTCGCGTTCGACGTCAAACCTCCTCTCTCGGGGCTCCTCAGGACTGCCTTGAGGGTGGTCAAGAACCTCGGATCGGATGGATTCATGAAGAACACGAGTGGCATAATCATGACGCTCGAGTCCAACACATTTGTTTCCTCATATGACTGCCCAAAGATCTGCAGGTCCTTGTTCCATGCCTTGTGCATAATTTGTTCGTATAGTTCGTCCCTCGCCGTGATCCACTCGTTTCTACGGGGACAGGGGAGGGAGCGCTTGTCTGCGAGTCGTAGACCTAGATTGTGAAATGGGAAAACAAATGAGGGGTGGATTGGATCGTAGATGACATGAGTGACGGACCTCGGTCAAGGGCAACCCTGAGTAGAATCAGTAGCGGGAGTAATCGTGAGCTTCCACTGATGGGCTCTGGGCATACTCGAAATAAACGAACCATAGCATGATCTAAGAGGCAGGGGAGTTTAGTCCTGGGACCGGTTTGGCATTTACCGCTTACCTTGGAGTACTATCGACCCACGGAAGAACCCCCGTCAGCTACCAACGATTGCAGAGAAGGTAAAGCAAGTACTGACAGTGAAGTGTCTGTGTTTGTTTCGAACCTCCCTAAAACACCCGCAGCGCAATCAGCACGAGGTCCGCCCATTTAAAATCACCGAGGAGTGATATTCGATGTAAACACTCACCAAATGGACCTGTAAACGGGCACGGAGATCAGTAGTAGAACACCACCACATTGTGGAGGACTCCCAAGTCTGGCTCATCACGAATCTTGACAACATCTAAAAAGCATTCGTATGAACGCGAAAACCGGTCGCCGCGGCAGACTTACAATCCACCCTGGACAAAAAGTCATGACCATGAAGGGGAACAAATTTACGACACCACTTACAGTTCTCGCACCGCCACCCTATGAGGATCATCAGGAACAGAAGTGAGCGCTCTGCATTGTACCCGGAACACGGAGGGCTGTGCTTCCTTACCACGTATCGTATGACTGACAAAGGGATGATAAACGACGCGGATTGAAACGATACAACGGCGTGGACAACGTACTAAGGGCCGGCCAAACTTCTGGCTCAGGTATATACAATCCATCCTGAGGACGGGGAGAAGATCAGCGAACCTAGAACTGATCAAACGTCAGCGGGTGCTGTCCGGAAAAGGCCCCAACTGAACTCACTCACCGGCAAGGGTGCCGAATGGTGACACCTACAGTTCACCATATATGTCCTGGGATGATTAATAGAAGGGATCATGTCCGGGTGTCTCAGGTACAGGTAACGAAAGAAGTTTACCAGTTGGATATGATCGATTGCGCCATTGCCAATCCTGCGGGCACCACCGTTAGCATCGGCGTACCCT
>Ga0307511_10000524_pt1 | contig 41208 bp, 26 predicted proteins | sample 13_EM_MG_FD_200266 | JGI IMG/M metagenome (GOLD analysis project Ga0307511, IMG submission 200266) | Populus trichocarpa ectomycorrhiza microbial communities from riparian zone in the Pacific Northwest, United States - 13_EM | ecosystem: Host-associated > Plants > Roots > Unclassified | place... | reverse complement strand
ACCGAGAGCAGATGTTTCTTTTCATTTTTGGAAATTGTCGAAACGGGGGGCTGGTCTTGTACGTAGATCCGGGGTCGCTATGGCTCAGGGGTTGAACAATCCGGCCGAGTCTTCACCCAGGGATGCATACCCTCGTCATATACCATAGTATGAATACGAGTACTAAGTTACCAAAAAGACATACACTGCAAACTACCACCGTCCAGACTATCCCGCTACAGACCGTACCACAGGCGGAAAACCACTCTCCCAACTCAGCGAAGAATTGCTATGAAGCGTTCTGTGTGCTGAGGTAGCCGCTGCGGGGAGCAATATGCCACAATGGGGTGGATGACCCAGCAAGAAGAATGAGGTGGAACGAGAGTTCCTGAACGAATGAATTACGAAGATTACAACTTGTGGGACTCTCGGAAAGCCATGCGCAATGTAGCGGAGATCACAGAATACTTCACTTGCCAGGCAGCTCCATTGATGCTCCCGCCCTAGTTACATTGGAGTGCGGTTTCAGATGTAACCGATCAAGAAATGTGTTCTCGAGTCCCTTTCCTCTCGGATTTCTGTGGAAACGTTCGAAACTTTCCCTATCGCACACTAGAAACATCCGAACCGAGGGCCCTCATGCTCCTCAATCGGTCGTCTACTGCCTTTGGCGTATTGCTGCCACAGATTGTATCGCGACCTCTATTTCCGTCGGCTCCATTGCTCTTGCATATCCATCACCCCCAGTTGCATTCTAGGGCGCTTGGGTAGTTGATGTCCTCCTACTGTTTCTTGTTTTGGTTCCGGCACCCGCATTCTGAGTTCTGGCGAATAGGAAAACGAGTATTCACCACCCATGAGTCCACTCGCCCTCACTACCATCACCTGGAGGATCATATGCCCGCCTTTCCAGTGGTCCACCCTACTGCCACTGCTACTGCACCTACTGAGACCGAGATCCCACAAGTGCTACTCCTCCCTTCTGCTCACTACGGCCACTTGTACAAGCTGCACTTACTCTTCCTCCCCTCAACTAACGCCAAACCAAGGGCGGATCCCGGGTGGGGGGCGCCACCTGACATTTACCCCCAACTCGCTCCCGCACACGATACGTGTTGCCTTGGAGTAGGTCAGGGGGTACTACTTCCTCCCCGACTCCGACGGTAACCCGCAACAGTGTTCCTCTGGTTCATCCGCCATCAACCTAACGTGTGGCCTCTGAGCGGGGCGGACTTCGGCACCGTGGTCCAGGTGAGTCAATAACCTGGGATATACACAGGCAGCAAGTCCAACTGCTCGACTTGACCCCACAACAATTAGCCTGGCATCACTCTTGAACCATGGAAGGGCTGAGCGAGCAGCCTTCGAATGGGAACCAAACTTGTACACCATGTACAAGAAACAAGTACAGTAGGGTCGGCAAGGCCCAGGGGTTGAACAATCCTGCCGGGTCGCCACTCGGGGATGTATGCCCTCGTCATATACCATAGTATGAATACAAGTACTGAGTTACCAAAAAAAAAAATAGAAACTCGTATAGCCTAAAACGTGCGATAATGGCTCAAGCGTCGATCAATGTCGATCATGCCTCAACAGCCGATGAGAATTACATTCTGCAATGTCCCAGTGGGCGACATGTCATTATGGGCACCTACCCACCGAGTTCACACAATATCCAACTCTTGTGACCTGGATTACCAACAAGGCAGGTTGGGGAGGCTGTTGGGTACCCGACACGGTCCTCTGAATGTACCGAAGGAACGGAGTTGGAAGCGACCGCAATATTTTCACAAGCCTGTCAACTCGAATGTCATGGTAGCGCAAGAAGCGACAAATGATTACTCAAGTTTGCATTCCGGGGACGTGGGTAATACGCGGGAGGTCGTTAGTTCGTTGGAATTTCCGAATTTCGCATCTCATTTTTTCTGGATATTCGTATTGCATCGGGGGCTCCAAGCCTAAAGAGGGAAAAGTGTAACAACGGCGGATGTCGTTTCTTTTTACTTGTTCTGTCACGGATGTTGCTACAATTCTACAATTTCCCAAAGTCTTTTGTCATCGAGCCTGATGCATATAAATAGCAAGTCTGCTGCTCATCTTATTGTTTGTTTATATTTGACTTGATACAACATCTGGTCACCCCATGTATCTAGCTGCCAACAAGGTCTTCATTTCTGGGCGGCGCTGAAGAGCCCGAAGCCTTTAATCCCTAATGTATGTGTCTTCACCTCCGCCCCAGCACATCAGCGCGACGAACCCCTTGGGCCTGCTCTCCAATATGCTGCCGTGGAAAACCTGGCACGACCCACAGACCCACGGCCCACCAATTGCATCATGTCAGTTCCGTACCCCTACCCAGGCTTTTGAAATATTTGTCTGACTATGTAGCATTCTAAAAGGCTAGTTAGACTAAGGAATCAATTTCTACAACCTCGTGCTACTGTAGATGGCGGTGAAGCGGATCAATACCGGGATGCGGGTCACTTGCTTGGCATTCGAAACTCTAGTCGTTCCCTCTGTATAGGTCTCCGGAGGGGATGCTCGGACCTTGCCTCTTTGAATGGAGACCTCCTCGTCCCACCACTCACGAAACACGATCGAGTTTGCCATAACAACATCCCAGCATATATATATATACACCCTGGTGGTCACACAGAGCCTGGTACTGTCCAGAGAGCGTGAGAAGCAACAGATAGCACAGGTCCGAAGGGCCCTCTCCTAGACCAGGAACGACACCCCATGAGGACCCGACCGAATCCCTTACAGGCTATTCAAGATGCTAGCAGACACAGAGCTAGGCATGGCACTCATGCACGACATAGCAAGAGGCGTTGCGGGGAGGGTCTAGGTCCCATCAGAATATAGAGAGCCATCGGTGGTTATGATACCAAAACCCGGAAAAGATAGGTCCAAGATCAAGGAGTGAAAACCGATTGTCCTAGCCAACACTGCAGGGGAGCCAGCAGCAAAGTGATGGCGAACAGGCTCCAGAGATGCACCAAACCCTTCCACGAGTTACAATACGTCTCAAGATCCCAGAGGTCAGCGATAGACTCTGTGATGATGACGGTATAAAACCACACAAAAGGAAATAGCCAAGCAGAATCGGGTCACCCACCTGGGTAAAGACATTACTTCGGCCTTCAACCCAGTCAGGAAAGACAGGCTGCTGACCGTGCTAAGGAACAACAACAGGACGGCTGAGGCTGACTTTTGCAACGACTTCCTAAAACCCAGGGTCTTCCAGATCATCTGGGACTCGGTGGAGCGGGGCATAGTCAGAATGGATGACGGAATACCACAAGGCAGCTCCTATCACCGGTACTCTGGCCCATAGACATCGCGACCACCGTGAAAAGAGCGGACGAGAGATGCAAAGCCATCCTGCCAACCCCCACGCGCATTTCGGAGAGATTACACAACAGCCAGCTCATTAGGAGAACCATAGTAACCTTGTCAAAGCTATGCAGACGTTGTCAATCCCTTGGTCATCACATCTAACAGCACAAGCTAAGAACACAGGCGCTTTGTAGGGACGGTTAACACCATCCTGGAAGAGGAGCCAGCAAAGGAGAGCCAAGTGGAGTTCGGTGCAGGCAGAAAAGATTCCAGTCATCCTAGGCATGACGATCAATTCCAGACTCGAGTTCCAAAAACACATCCACAATCGCACACAGCATCCCAAACGCTTGCTAGACGTGATGATAAGACTCGCCTATTCCCACGGGGTGGCAAGCCCCAAGGGCATGCGAAGCCTGAATACAGGCGCGATCCGCCCAATCTTCACATGAGGAGCGGGGTTGTGGAGCGGGCCGCACACGAAAACGAACATCGCTAGCATGGAGAGAATTGTATATTAGGCCATAAGGAAGATCACCGGAGCGTACCCGGGGAGCAGCAATCAGAAACATGGCTTCAAAGCCGCGGCTGAACCCCTACAGATCAAGCTCGGCGATATGTCAACTACGTGGGCAGCGAGATCACTCAGAACAGGGAACCCCTTCATCAAAAGGCTAGCCGACGCTCCCCCATCACTAGCCAGAGGAGCGTGGCACGATGGTTTGGGTCAAAACGGCTAGCGCATGGTCAGTCCCATCGCCTCTCTGAATTCTACCTCTCCGCCATCCCCTCCCCGGAATCGAGATCATACGGAGACCGAGATTCGATCGACACGGTATGCATCTCCCACATCCCGCTCCTACAACCCCAAGACAAGAGGTCCAACCAGAAATGGATTGGGCAGGCAGCATCGGAAGGCTCTTAGAGGTGCTTTGGTACATAATATACACGGACGGCACCAGCGGCAATGGTGCAGCAAGACTGAGATTCGTCGCTCGCTAGACACGGGTACGCTTAAGCGATCTAGAGTTAACTGTATATCGAGTAAAGATTACACTGTGTTACATGTGGCGGGAAATGAGGGGAAAGCTTATGAGGAATATATGCTTATATCGGGTATATTTATACAGACAACTCTCGCATAGGTCGGGACCAGAGATAACATGCTTATATTGAATATATGCTTATGCCGAGAGAAAATTTCGTCCTGTTACCTATGTGGGGGGGCCAGCAGGGGCATGCATATAAATAATATATGCTTAAATCGGAAATGCTTATAACGAGAGTTGACTGTAAAGGGAAATGCCAGGGCAAGTGGGCGACGGCGGGAGACGCAGAAAGAGCAACCACGGGGTTGCAGGTGCAGCTCAGGACAGAATGAACTTCATCTCACGGACTCACAAGCGGCCCTGAGCTCAACTGTGAACTTCTGCCGAGGGGCATCTCCCCATTCAGACATAGAGGTACAGATCGAGGACGGTCTGCGGAAAACAGCCTCGGAGGACACTGCCATAGCCTGGATACGCAGCCATATCGGCATTCCCGGTAACGAATACGCAGACAGGCTCGCCGCGTTCATATCCATCCTGGGGGAAATCCAAGGGGTGACGAGATCGCCACTGAATGAGGAGTTAGGCAGATACCAAAGGCGGCTCGCGCCTTCTGGACACACAGGCAGGGTTTCGGCAAAAGGAGGACAGATTGGCATAGACACACCCTTTCGGGGTATACATACATGAGGACGAACCGAGGCCTATAACGAAGTTGGCTACATCACATAGGAAAGGCAGAGGATGCAGGATGTCCTTGCGGGCACCCCCTACAGGACGGCGACCACATAGTTTCTCCTGCCCCAGACTGAACAAGAGAAGGAGCGACCTGATGGGCCCACGCGAGACATGGGAAGAGCTGGATTGACCGAACTCGAGCATAGGTAAAGGAGATGAAAGTCACTGGGACACGATCGGGGCTTTCTTCGATTTCGTGTACTCTGAATTTTCTTAATAGAGTTTTATCGCCTGTTATGTCAGGATTTGGTCACACGTTATTTTGGTCTCACTAGGTTGCTGCTTTTACGTTTTATGGATAGCTCGCGTTGGAGGGCCAGATTAACTTGGCACCCCTATTGAATCGGGGCTTCCGGAAGACTCATCATCGCCCCCCCTGGGAACCCCATGTGAGTAATGACTAAGTTAAAAAAAAAAATTTAAAAAATGACAAAAACGCACTAGCGTCCAAGCATATTAGCTTAGTATTGCAGAGGGGTCCACTCTACTAACCAGACTACCACTCTACTCTCTACTCACTCACTATGCTCACTACTCACTCAACATACTCACTCTACACACTCTTTCCCGCTTATCACTATGTCTACTCCACTCACCCTGCTCTCTCTGCTCAGCTCGGCTTTGTACTTCCATAGTAAGATTGTTTTGTCTACGTGACTAACGTGACCGACGGGGTTTCCGCTCAAGACAGAACTGAGACATACTTGCCGTTTTTGGTATTCCCGTGGTGTCATGCAAGCACAACGTACAGAGGTCATTCTGCCAGCATTGACATCTATTGAAACTACCCTCTACAACATGGTCACTCTAACGTCCCGCTAAAATGAACCTAATACCATTACCTCCTCCTGCCTATATGGCCCCCCCGATGCCCCCTACCCCATCTCCCTAACGTCCCACATAGGTTCAATATCAAGCAGGTTGGGCTATGAGCACTAGGAGGCCTTTATCAACCACCTATGCTCACGTGAAAATAGCTTTGGCGGCCAAAGTCAAAGCTAGGATGCCTTTAACCACAGGCACTAACAAGCAGAAAATTAGGAATTCCGAAAGCCGTCATTATATGCACTGAACCCTCCTGATTTATGCTACCCTAAAACACCAATGCATCTCATACAGTCAAATACAGGTCTCTAACAGCTCTAGGAGTCGCACATAGCCCCCCTTAACGGTAACTCACTGCCCTCCATTATATAGGCCGAATACTGATAGATGCGGCTAACAACCACTAGGAATACTTTAAAAGGTATTTATATTTAATAGTGGACTGAAAATGTAGAAATAGCAAGATTGGAAAGACTCAATTTAGACCCCTATCCCCCCAAAATAAGCAATTCTGAAAACTTAGCCACATTCACCTTGAGCTCTCAGATATACCCTCAGATAAGTGTAAACCCCAGCTAGGAAAGTGCAAAGTGATTATGTAGTGTAGAGAACGCGACCGAGGGCGCATTAACTGATATTGTAAAAGTAAATGCACAGTGCAGACAGGAGGCACAGAAGAAAGAAACTGAAAGAAAGAGCAAGAAAGACAAAATGTAGATATAAGAAAAAAATATGGGAAAATAATTCCATTGTCCAATTTATTCCCTGTATCCCCAAACTTTAGTTCCTTTCCCCCGCCATCAAAGTTCCACAAGTTCGCGATAACCTACCTGCACGACCCCCGGCACTTACTGTAGGGGACGGACTTGCCAGTTCAGCAACATCATGACATCGTCAGACAACCGAAACTCCCACACCTTTGTGCCCCTAATCATATCCAAGAGTCATCAGCCCCGACGATCCCAGTGTAACACCGGATACCCACCCAATAGTCATTTACTTCATCATGCGCCAATTCCTGCAGCCTGAAAGCGATACGCTGCAGAACCAGAAGACAGATAACATAGGAGAATCCACCATCCAAACCTCCGTGATCCCTTCCCCCACAGTCATTTTGAACGTTCGTGATAACGTACACAATTCCCCATTCATCGCGTAGCAGACGGACCTGCCGGCATAGAAACCTCACGAGACTTCACGACACGAGCATCCAACTAGGGCGAGTGAAAACTCCCACACACGAGAATCCCGAACCAGAGGTGGATCAGCTAGCAAGATGAATACGAGTGTCACCACATAACCCGGGAATCCCGTGCCTACCGGAACACTAAGGAGGGTGTCCCGTTTTCTCTCCACCTTGCCATCAGTTCCAGGCACAAGAGTATCGAGATCGTCAGTATATGGTTCGGACAGTGACCGCGATAACAATGCGTACTCGGCGGTCACAACCACCTTAACGGCGAGCGCGGAAATGCCCCCACCCCAGGTCGGGAACCAGGTAGAATTTGGCCACCCCGTCTCTGTCACTGCCGTACGACCAACCCCATGAAGACGCATCTAGGTCGGACTCCGCGGAGGACGTCGAAGAGAGGATCGAGGAAAAGTTCGACAAAAGAAATTAGGGACTGGGCAGGGTCATGACCGGGGTAAACGCACTGACAGCGGAATCGGCTGCAGAGCTAGGCACACGAGCCCAAAACCAGTTGGAAGGAATCATGGGGACGCATTCAACCCATGCCACAGTCAAAGAAAGAAGGGCGGCGTTGTATGCTGTTAAGGAACTGATCATGAAGATGGTTGGGTCACAGTCCGTCCTGGAAGACCTGGCGAGAGAGCACACCACCAATATGGTCACATTTTACGACGACTTTCTAACGCTCGGAAGGGAGATCAGGACAGTGATAGATCACCTGGTCCTCTCACCTTGGGCCTCATCTCCCACCTCCACTTCCTCGAGTCCCTCCTCCACCCGGTGAAGTGCCAGTTTCCACTCCCCACCTCCGCTAGGACCTCCCCAAGGCCTGGCCCGCACAGAAAACCGCAGTCCCACTGTTATCCGGGGGGGGCGAAATGCTGTGCAGGTTCTCCTCATCCTTGCCAGTCTCACAGAGGACCATATGAACCAGAAAATTCGAACATGAAAGGTAATTCCAAAGAAAGCAACTGAGACACAAAACATTTTGGGCTGCTCGATTCTGACCATGCCGGCAGCACAGTCCCGCTGGAGAACCACCTCCGAGTGCCCCGATGGCCGGCCATCAGCTGGAACCTTCCCACTACGGGGCCATTCCCACTCAAGAAAGGTGTCCTGGCAGCCTCAGAAAGGGTGTAAGACCTCCCCAACCCTTACCCCTGCCCCCAACAGAGGCAAAGGGATAATCAGATCCCAAATACCGCCGGGAAACTCAATGAAATCAGCACCGAACCCAAGTTGGCGACCCCACAATTTAGATAGGCAACGCCAGAAGACGAGGGGATGGACAGCACCGAACGGAGACTCATAATCACGGAAGTGGGGGCGGCTGTAGAAGACGCATTAGAAATCGGAATCCTCTGAACAGTTACTGTCCCAGCTATGACCCACAGCTTCCCCCTGCCAACCTCTCAAAACACGTTCCCCCTACTAACCTGCCAAAAGGGGTAACAGAGCAGGAGGAAAACAGGAAGGCATCCACACAAAGCAAGGGGGCAGGCCTAACCGCAACCCTGGGAAAGGTTCATCCGAGCAAGACCCCCCAGCTCGTAACAAGCATGGAGTCAGGCACAGAGGAGAAGGAAAGGGTGATACCGATTACAGGGTCCAAACAAGATCCGCATAGGCCAGAGAAAAGAGGCTAAAGGCAGGGAAGAATCACTAGGCATATGCCCTGTCTACCCCGAAGACACCCTAGAGGCGATAACCAAAATCAAGATAGCTAGGCGCCTAGGGCAGGAGGCAGAGAGGCCATGCAAAGGGCGAACCGGGTTATCTCACCAGGAATCGCAAGATGGAAACCGACATCGCATGCCATAATTTCGGAATTACCCCAGCACCCGATGACATACCGCTTCTCTCAACACCTACCTAAACACGCTCCTCAATAGCAAGACAAATGTCACCATAGTCAGGAAAGGAGTAACCTTACAAGAAACGAGTGATCCAGCCAATTATAGGTTCTTGGAAATTGAACGAGAGAGTGTTTTCATATCCGGAACCGGTAGATATAATCTCGGACATGCTTGCCTTGTTAGGGCAGGATCAGATAGGATCGTTCTTTAAGATAGATGCGGATAGGGGGTTTAACCCGACTGAAGTTGTAGGCAGAGAAGCAGTGGGTGCTACAGCCTTTGAATCATTCAATGGACTCTGGGCAAGCAATAGGGTACTCCTTGGAATCAACAATGGATTGGGTATCTTTAAAAGGAATGTAGTCGTGATCTCATTCACCAAATGACCAAGTCCTATTTCGACCACATCTATAGCAAGGCGTTAAGGGAGACTATGGTGCGTTGACATTAGTATGGAGATAGATGTTGTTGAGGCTGAGGAGGCATGGATAGAAGTGCAAGTTGAGGAAAACGTATTGGGACTGTGATAGTGTTGAATCAGTTGGGGTTATATGGTCGGCAGAAGGCATTGCAATGGCCAGTATTAATATCGACGCCATGGAGACAGTGAAGCTCCGTGAAACGTTGGCCTACCTCAGATGTTTCCTAGAGTTGGCGAATCAATTCACGTAGAGAGTTGCTGGTTTTTGCATTACTAGTTGCAAATCTAACAGCATTAACGGGAGGGTCATCAGGAAGAGCTACCTTGGCGAAGGGACTAGATCGACTTATATGACAGATAAACAATTGTTCACACAGATGCGTCGGTCGCGACGCAAGACAGAAGGGGAACTCGGAATTGTCGTTGTGTAGCACGAAAACAATAAGACAGCATGCATTTGTACTTGCGCGAGCCCAGGGGTATCCCTGGTACAAAAGAATCATCGCATAGTTGTGTTTTGAGTTGTTGGCATTGATATTCGGCTGTGGGAAATTCCATCAATGGCTGGAGTCAGTGACCTCCCAAGAATGAACAGATGACCGGGTTCACCAATATTTGGACCAATCGAAGCTATCCACGCATCACACTGTAGCCCGGCATTCGTTAATACTACAACATTACTCTTTCACGGTGGAATGTATGCCTTGTTCAAAGATGATAGAAGATCCGTTTTCTCGGATAGTATTTTTACCATCCCAATATGATGAGGTAACGTTGCCACGGATCGTAATCGGTCATAATGTAGGCAAGTTAATTCATAATCAGAAGGTGGATCGCAGAAGTCTTGATAGGCCACTGATATCTATCGCAGGTGAGCCTCTCAAGTCCAAACCTACCGACATCTCCAGTTCGTGGGCGGCAAGCTCCCTCAGGGCTAGGGGTCCAGGAATATTAGGCTTCCGAGACGACAAGGTCGGCGCTGGGCACACAGAATTGCACGACGGCACATACAAGGCTGGCTTCAAACTGGAGGGCTGAATCAATTTTGCCTGCTCACCCCCGTTTTAGACCAATCGGCACGGTGCTAAGGAGATCATCAAGACACCGATAACCCACCTAGAACTACAAAACCAGACAGACGACCCAAGGGTCGAGCTTACTAGGCTGGGACCCTAGGGGGCCTTCTGACGGAAGGGCGAAGCTGGGGTACCCCGACGGACCCTGGGCGAAGAGGAAGGGGAGGTATCAGCCATGCGGATGAAAGGAGTGGGGCGGAAGTGGCAACGTAGGGGGTGTATCCGGGCAATGTGGCTTCAGTGGCAGCCGCGGAGCAGAAAGCCACGGCGTTCGGCTCCTCAACAGAAACCACGGACAGTCTTTATATCCTTATTTTATCCTCACAGACTTGCTATAGATAGCCATTCAGACGCCCCCCCAGATCAGGGATCCAAAGGGAACTTAAACAGGCCCTCCACAAACGAAGCTACCAGGACACAACTATTCGATAAATATGGAGCCATACAGGAATCCCAGGGAACGAGAAAGCCGACGAACAGGTCGCCTTTGAGTCATTCATAGGCGACAGCAGTCACACCAGAAACGGCCACGGAGGAAGGTATGAGGGCCCTCTTGAGGGTAAACAGGAAGGACGAGAGACACCAGACTGACCTCGGGTAAAGGATGGAGTGGCACTAGCGAGCCCTCTCAGCGTACACATAGTTCCGCAAAGATCGCGGCCCCCATAAAAGCTGGCCATACCGCCTAGGCAAGGCAGCGGACAAGACATGCCAGTGCGGCCACCCTCCACGAGGTGGGAAGTACATCACTTTCGAATCCGCAAGGTTCCGAGAAGCAAGACCCGAATACCTAGGAACGCGCACAGAATGGGAGGAACTAGTCGCCCTGGTCTGAGTGAAAGGAGAGGGCGACTATTTCGACGCCATTGAGGCATTTTTGGAGTGCATTTGCAGTCAGATTTCTTAGTCACATTTACGTATTGCCTTTCGATTTGTCGTTCCGTATTCTATTTCTACGGAACTATCGGGTTGCCTTTATATTCATTGCTCGCGAAGGACACGCCAGATTAACTTGGCACTCCTTGAATCCCCCCGGACTTTCGCGAGGCTCATTATGGTCCATTAATGGGCCCGCATAAGAGTACGGAGTATTTAAATATGAAACACTGAAAAATAAATAACTTCTGCTGAGAACAATCCTCCCGGCTCCCTAAGTACACGATACTACCTTAAGTAACAGCGGCATCCTGTATCCTGTCTCAGCCTCATGCCTCTGCATGGGATGGGGCTTATCCCTAGTCGGGAGTACAAGAGTGTTGCCACATCCGAGATCGTTTTCTGCCGGAATATGTATAGATTTTGATATTTATGAAGTTAAACTTTAATCTTTCTCCACGATCTTCGCTGACCAATACTTATACCTAGGCACGAGCCTCGTACCCATACCGTCTTCTGTGTAGTTCGCTCAACACATGTGATTCTACATCACTCGCTGAGGCCCTAGACTCTCACCAAGGATCCTTTGAGCAGTTTGTGCCAACCAGGCAAGATACTTGGCACGCATTGAGTATTCCCGAGAGACTCACCTGCCGAGGCAACCTAATCGTTATCGTGTGCCTATGACTAGATAACGAAATGAACCTGTTATCTCCCCCGCGTCAAACAAACCCTTCTCTGGACTGTTGCCCATTCACACCCAAGCCTTGCACAAACGATCCCCAGGCGCAGAAAAGGACAAATACCCCTACCTTCAGTAAGACAGCTACCCTTTGGAACCTCCTTCCGTGGAGCCTGGACTAACAAGCCCCATAAGACTGAGAGGGGAGGGGATAGCGAGCTAGCTGTCGTGGCGGTAAGGAGGATCGATTGCAGCTGATTACGACGACAAGGCAGAGGTGTTCTCGGTGTTCTCCGCAGTAAGGCACCATGCCCAACTCAGAGAAATTCTCTCCGGCCAGCGTGCCTGTACACAAGATTCCTATGGCAAAGTCCACTAGTGTAGTCCCCACTGGCGATTCTCTGAGCGAGGTGTGCGGCCTATCCCGCATATACTATATGAGGGGTGTTATATTCAGCTGACAGAACTAGATCACAGAAGCTCAGCCTGACATTACCTGGTGTAGCCTTTTCACGGAGCACGAAGATGCTATTGGGCGGGACAATCCCGAGTTGTCAACAGAACAGAGGCGGGTCAGGGCAGTTGGGCGCTTGGAGGCCTTATGCCGTAGCATAGAAGCTTTGAACAGCTTGTTGGTCAGTTATCCTATGGCAATGGAACGCTGCTCAGTTTGGATTTGAGTGAATATGACAACTAATGTGACCCCGGATGAATCCCGTGGGTGTGTTATAGACCTTTGAACAAAGCCTATTTCGGTCGGGCATGAGTGAAAGCGGTGCCTCCATCCATTCACCCAGTAGATCATCGCCAGGATCACAGCTTCTGCTGCACAATGACCATGCAGCCCTTGCCTCTGTGCAAACTATGTTGTATATGGAAGGCCTTGCTGATGATGTGCGTCTCATCCCCTTCAAGATGGTTTAAAATATATACTAATAGAAGTGGCTAGATTGACATCGCCGAACCCCACTACTATAACCACACTAGAAATGTTGGGCAAGAACTTTATGCCTCTGCAGAAGCGTCAGTTGCTATAGCAAACACCAATGAAGGGGACAGAGAGGGAGTCGAACCAAATACGGAAGGCAAGGAATATGCCCCAAGTCCTTCACCTAAAGGATTGGACACCGATAAGTTAGATCCTGTTGATGGTGGGACAGTCAGCCCCGCTCAAAAGAGATTGCTTCATTCTGGGGGGTTGTACACTCCGAACCCAGGCGCACGACTAAGGAAGGAAAAGATGAAATCCACCCCCCTAAGTCAAACTCACACAAACTGTAAAGCAGAGAAAAGTTTGGAGGGTGTGAAGACCCCAGCTAGGCTTCATACTCCAGCTGGAATGTCAAGGGCCACCAGCCGGAAGCTTACTCCTGCTCACGCTAGTGTCGAGAGCTCATTCTTGGAACAAGGGGGCAGTGGTTCAAAGGCTTATGCAAGGAATGAGCACCAATGGGGCACGGAATTCAGCACCCCAACTTTCAGCACCCCAACTCGCCGCAGCGTGTTCGACCAGCTTGGAGTATCCGAAGGTGAGGGTTCTCCCTCTAAAGCTATACAAGGAATTCACTCAGCACCACTACAAGCAAACATCTCGCGGAAGGCTGGAAACCCTGGGAAGCCCCACTCTCCGTTAGTAGTCAGAGAAAGACATAGCCAGGACCCCTGCGTGCATAAAAGGAAGCCAATTCCGTTGTTTGAGAGCCCGGGATCCGAAAACTCCGCTCCACGTTATGATATATTCTCCCCAAGACGACACTTCGAACGTGGGTCTCTCAATACACCTCCATCTGCTCCCACACCACTGAAGCAGGGCCACCTGACCGAAGCTCCAAATCCTCGGGTCTCTGAGGAAGCTGTGTTTGTATCATCCGCCGAGGCTCGCTGCAATCCTGTGGGGCCTAATGAGTCGAATACTGGTGCAGGTAGTGTTATGCCCGAGACGATACTAGGAGGTAATGGGCCTAAGGGAGTTCAAGTTGGAGTGACCATATCGACTGTTGAGGAGTCAGTACTTGGGTGGAGGGGAATGGAGCCTGAGGCTGGTGAACCTGGGATTGTACCACTGACCCACAGCGATGGCCGAGGTTTTACGAAGCCTGCTGGAGCCAAAAATCTATTTACACGCACAAAGTATAGTCCACGCAAGCTACAAACCAACCGTAGTCAATCGAGTGCTCACACAACATGGCCTAAAAGTTCTCTCGTGGCCAAAGTCCCTGGTGGATCGGCTTCGCGGGCGCCGGTGATGCCAGGTGGTGAGGCACGCATAAGTACTCTGATTAAGGCGGAGCAAATTGCCCATAAAGGTCATGGAGAACAAGAGAAGCAATCTACTTGGCACTCATCCATAGCGTTTACCCGGAGGCCACGGAATTCGAGTGCGGGGGTGGAGACTAAACAGGACAATGAGCAATCCGCAACAGCAAACTATCGAACTTTTCTCAAAAAAGGCTCAAGAAAGAAAAATGTAGCTACCACAATGCAGATTGGCCCCCCTCATCCAGGCACCTTCAGGCACCTTAATAGCAATGGGGTGGGATCGGAACCGCCAATGCTCACGCATGCACTTCATAACGCCCTCAACAGCACGACATTAGGGAACCCTAGTTCTGCAGCGGAACAGGAACGAGGTAAATCACGGTCATACAGAGGCTTTGCTGGGTTCTTCAGTCAGAGTAAAGGGTATGACGATAAAGGTAAGGGCAAAGAGGTCGCTACAAGCACAAAACCTCCACCATCGTTTCTCATGCGGCTAAAGGGGACAGCATCAAGCCTGGGAAATACACCCGAATCAACGCAAAATGATCACACCACCCCAAAAGTTGTGAAGCCTCCAACCCCAGGACCAAATTTACTGCAGCTGAACCGTTGCCCTTCGTGTTCTCCCGGTTCCCTTTCTCCTTCCCTTCATTATCTTTCCCCACCCGATTCCTCTCCACCCTACGGACTTCTGCACAACAACCAGTTCTACCAGCTGCAGAACAGCGAAATAAACTCTGTAACCAATTCTTGGGACTTCTCTGCTTTCCCACAGGAGCCCGAGATAGATATAAGTAGCCTCGACAAAAATAGGGGGCTTACAGGCAGTTGTTCTATGCCTGTGATACAGGTGAGTTACTCTTAATCTATTGATGGCCACCCCATCTTGCTAACAAGCCTGGGGCAAAAAACAGGGAGTCCCGAGTGAGGCCACCGGCAACCGAGCTCATGAACCAGAACAATATGCTTCCATGCTAGATCCCACTGCCAACACCCGTAAGCACGCTTAATGGTTCCACCCCCCAGGCCTTCTTACCACTACTAACTATGCCGTTCCTAAAGAGGGAGTTAACAGCACCGGTAAAGAGCTGGACAATAAAGATTCCTTTAAAGAGCGAGATTCAATTGATTTCATGGATGCTCTATTACCCGATGGAAATCTCCCTACCTCACAAAACCTATTTGAGTTGGATAATGCGATGTCTCGCATGAAGATATACTCTGACCTCGCAAAAACTGCCGTCGATCAAGCTGTAGCTGCCGCTGATCGAGCTGGTAGTGCCGCTGACCGTGCTGTAGCTGCTTGGGATGTAGCTACTTCTGCTAGCGAAGCAGCTACTGCTGCGAGTGAAGCAGCTGCCACTGCGAGTAAAGAGGCTATTGCTGCTAACCGTGCGGTTCGACGACAAAGGCGCAGAGTATTTTGTTTGATTAATCAGTGGAACACAAATATGACCATGCTTGCGGAACAAGGAATCACTCCGAGACTCAATTAATCCCACGCAAGGTAACAACATCACAATCCTTTTTTTGGCGCAGCTTCGCTAAGGTGTGATTTCTGTATTTCAGGCAACCACTGATTCGACCGTATCTCTTTTACTTTGGTCTTGTGTAGCTTGAGTAAGGAGAAAAAAGGAAAATACAAAATTGTTTTTGATTTGGCTGATTGAGTGAGGCAACTGACTGTTCTACCAGATAAATGCTTTCATTTTGTTATTCTCTCATTGCCTCCTGTTTTGTTTGACCGGTTACTATGCCTTGCTTGCTCATCCTTGCTCGTCTATTCTTTACTTGTCTTCTCCCCCTGCTAAATCTATACCTTCTACAACTTGAATTGCTGTAAGTCACCTTTGGGATGAAACAATTCTTTGTAGTTATTTTACATTTCAGACTGTATTTGCCCTACTCGCTTAGAGGCCTTTGGGCTCAATCAAAATGATACTCAACCCCACTAACATTTCGAATATCAATCGTTCTCTGAAAGGAGCGTCATCAGGTGCACAGTTTAATAAATATGTAGTATACATACATACCAGAGCATATGGGCTCCTCTATTCATATCGGCAGTCTTTACATAGGAGCACCTTGCAAATTGCACAGGAGTTCTATTCCGCTATGCGGAATAATTTTTACGACACCTAATAATCCGATCTCGACCTCAGTCGGGGCTCATTTCAGTTTTCAACGGTCATAAAGAGCCGTGAACCCCAATTCGTATGAGAGCACCAAAATTTATCCAGCGGCAGGTATAGTTGACTGAAGGTTACTATGGTTCAGTTAGGCCCTGAGTACCCACAACATGCGAAGTATCTCAGCAACAGATTTCAAGAATTATTGCCAAAGTTATTTCCAACACAGCAAAGCAGGGTTGAAGAAGCATTCGTGTCGCCCATTCCACCCAGTTCCGACGTCTGCCCGGCGACAGTACCACCGAATAGTTTCCATCTACTATGCCAACGAGAACAGCTACTCATTCAGGGCGATATCGGCATCCTGCTGCCCCACTCTACCCACATTTACCAGCGTCATATGCGGCGCATAGTCTAACCACCTTGGGGTACCTGCCACCGCTTGATTAATCGAATATTCTCCCATCCACGGATGTGGCACTGTTATGCCACGGTCATAGCCTCAGCTCTGCTGCTCGCACGAGATAGTTTCCAAGTTAGACCACATAGTCCTACTCGCAGCGGTGAAAAGGATATCTCATTACAAACATAAATCTCCTAGATTTAGATTACAGATGTGGGCGCGCAGAAACGTCGGTCTACAGGAATCAACACATATCAAGCACTATTGAGGAAATGCAATGTTGGCATATTGTTCGACCTGGAAAAAAGAGTCCGGTCGGAGGTAAGGTCAATATGACTATAGAGTGAAGACCCAGTGTGATAGCATGTCATGTAAATCAAAGCCCATAACCTAACAAAGTTTCTGAGCTATTGCATGCAAGATGCGGGCATTTGTTGATAGGGGTATGTTGAAGGATGTCTCAAAACCAAAATTTGCGCAATATATGAAGTTTATTGATAGTTGCAACACCACTTGGGATGGGCCCTTCGCTACTTGAATCAAGCAAATACTCTATATGAACAAGACTTCCCCAAATTTTAAGCCTATTTTGCGTATAGATGACTGAGCTATGCGGAAAACCCGCGAAAGCCTGCGTGCGCCATTTCGCGGTGATGAGCCGTTTCCCCGTGATGTATGGTATCGTCATATCTCACACCCCAAAAATCAGGGTTAGGGGAAGGCGAGGTGCATAGCAATGAAGCTCCGGCAATCGCAAACATCCCTCTTCAGGGACCCCTCAGCACTCCACAACACACAACAATCCGCAGCTCAACAATCTACTAGGCAGTACCTACTTCCACTATGGATCCCTGCATAAATGTTTTCCTCTTCTGTATCTCTGTTGTTCATCATGAGCTTGGTCGCCGGGGAATAGCACCCCTCCCCTGCTGCTTCGTCTTCGGTTCTACTTTACTAGCATACACATTCCAATATTGCTATTCTCCACGTAGTAGACGAAAGTCCCCTACGATGTCTCTCCCTCCACTCGTTTCCCAATTATCGTTGCACACGTTTCGATAGTTTCTTGCGGGATTAAGGGGTTGGTTTTGGCGTTGATTTCTAGGTTTTTTTTTTTTTAGCTTCTTGAGTGAGTTACATACTGATTTCTACGCTGATTTAGACCCTGATTTTAAGACTCATTTAGACTATGATTTCTGGGGTGATTTGAACCCTAATTTCTTAGATAAATACATTCCCATGTTATACCTCCGTGGCAGCGCTATCTATTGCAGAGAGGTACCCTAATGGCAGCATTATACCTCGGTACCTGCCAAATCACCCTGCAGCAATATTCAGGTAGGCAGCAATATACCTCCATGGTAGCCAAATGTTCCTATTGCAGCGTTAAGACCCCATGCCAGCAATATACAGCCTGGTGGCAAAATGTTTGATACTCCAGCATCAAAAGCAGTGTATGCAGTGCGCTTAATTCATATATATAGATACCACGAGACTATCACATTTTGGATAAATGTATTTCACTTCCCATTTAACAACGTGAAATCTCATGCATGCATGATCATATAGAGATATACAGTGATCGTACTAAAGCTGCTTCCATTTTGCTTTACCTCCTATCATGTCAGCCCAACTTAATATCTCCCAAACGGAGCTTGATACCCTTCTGGGAGGGGGGGCAGCTAGCCATACTCCAGCAGCTACTGGTTACTGAAACCTCAGCAGCTACAAGATACCCGGATTTCGTTAATATGGTTGGGTCAGTTGATACGGTGAAGCGGTCGCTGGCAGATGCATAAGAGGAGATCTGGAAAGAGATTCCCGAGTCAGTGTTGGAGAGTCTTCATACCTCTATCCGTCGCCGTGGAGCAGCTATCATTGAAGCAAATCATTAAAGCAGAGGGGTCGTAAGGATTAGGAGGTTGTGTATGTAGACATATTGTTCATTCCTTTATTGTACACGCTATTGTTGCTCACGCTCTTATTCACTATACATGGATAGATTTGCGCGCTCAACAAAAAATCGTTGCGCTTTACCTTTAATATGCACACTAAACCTACAATATGCGTGCTAAATCAAAACCCTTATGCGGGGGGGTATCCAACATTTTGTCACCAGGCTGTCCCTCTATGGCAGTGAGATATACCTATGTCAGAAAAATACTGTTATAGCAGAGATACCCGGGTAGACAGCATTGCTATGGCAGTGTTATACCCCCATGCCACATCAGCGGATCAGCATGAGCCCCCGTCTGATCCCTGCCAGCCCATCTTGGCGGGGCGTCGGAGTGCAAACTACAGACAACTCTCGCTATAAGCATACCCGATATAAGCATGAATCAATTATATGCATACCCCTCTTTTCTCTCGATATAAGCATATATGCACTAATAGCACAGACTATCGTTGCGCGACCAATTCACCAATATTGTTCTTCCGAACTACCAATAGGTGCATGCAACCTGACTACCACACTACACGGGCCTCCGGATCATCACGTGCATGTGGATCAGCCCCCACGGTGATTGGCGCGGGGTATTTGCGGGGCTACCACGGTTGTTGACGGACTGTCAACGCAACACTTATCCAACACTCACCAAGGGATACGGAATAACTTGGAGGCACGCCTTAAGCTATTGCAGAGGGACTGCGAAAATTAAAGGCGGTGTTAAGCAAAATTCCCAGTCTAAATTCAGTGAGTGGTTCCGTTTATTGTCATAGGATTAATGAGAGTGATAGCAAGCTAATAGGAATATGGCGTAATGGGAAGGCTTAAGCAACGCCGGCGGACCGCGGAAGCCCAACGGGAAAGTAGCATTCGCCGTTCAATATTGGCATATGAAGGAGGTCAATACCCCTCTATTCGGAAGGCAGCAGATTTGGATATACAACCCTACATCGGCGTCTAAATGGTGGACAATCTCGATCCAAAGCACATATCTCACAACAGCTAAGTACACCTTGCGGAGGATAAGGCGATTGTACAATGGATTGTGAAGCTACAAGAGTGCAGGTTCCCTCCCAGGATTACACATGTTAAAGAAGCAGTAACATTACACAAGGGGAAAGAATGGGATGAAGATTCTTTAGTAGGGAGAGATTGGATTACCCGGTTTTTGAATCGACAACTTTAACCCGTTTCCAAGCTCAGCAGCCAGTGTGACAAGACGCGTATCAGAGCAAGCGACCTGAACTTAATTCGATCCCACTTCACTAAATTGCAGCACCTCCGACGCCTATATAATATCCTTGACAAGCACACACATAACATGGGTAAGAAGGGATTTCACCAAGGTATTTCAGATCATGCTAAAGTAATTTGTCTATATCGAGATAGAGGCATGACTGGAAAGATGGCTATAGATGGCAATCGAGAGATGATAGCGGTGGTAGAAGCAATATCTGGAAGTGGGAGTGTATTGCCTGCACTGTGTTATTTATAAAAGTGCAGGACACTATGGGATGGAATCAATTCCTGAAGCCACCGAAGCCACCGAAGCCACCGGAGATTCATTGTGATAACTGGAAGTTCGGGTATTCCAAGAAAGGTTGGACAAGTCGGTCACCGGGACTTGCCTGAGCTCAACATTTTCATGAAATAACAAAGGGTTCAATTAAGGCAGGAGTATATCGCATGTTAATTGTTGATGGTCATGGCTCACATATAAGCATTGAATTCTTTGAATTCTGCTTAAGCGTTAATATCATTCCATGTTGTTTACCAACACACTCTACCTATCTCCTACAACCACTTGACGTCGGTTTGTTCTCTCCCCTCCAAAAGGGACATGGAAACAGGTATATCCACCTAGTTCGATTAGGAAATGATACGATTAAAAGGGAAACTTCTTGCCTATGCTTGTAGCTGCTTGCAAGGCTACCTATACACCAACAACACGGTGCAGGACGAGCCCACTTGGTCGATCTCGACAACCAGAGGGTTTCCGACGTCGGAGAAAACAGAATTCAACAGAGCGAAGCGAGCGCATCACGAATATCCTATTTTCGTAACGATTTGGAGAGAACTACAGAATGTCCCCTAGGGTCAAGTTTCGCAGGAACTCGAGCTAAACTGGGGCGATTCTTGCTAACATTGCAACCGTGTTCACCAACGATTGGTGCAACAAAGTCTACAGGCGAAAAGTGAATCCTTACAGCAGCGCAAGATATCGGTGTCACCTTGAGCACCGGCTCTGCAATCTTTTTGGGGAATTAGAAAAGGATGCCAAAGTACCGGAAAGGCAAAGGAAAGGCTACAGCCCCGAGACTGTCCCCTCTCTAGACAATAGACCGAGATACAGCACTCCGGAGGTGCAGGTGGCTGTACCTCAATTACCTACACAGGAACCAACTCCAGCTGCTAAGACTGGAAACCGGTAGGTATCAGTGGAGAGGAAGTTGGCGGCAGAGTGGTTGGATCCGGAAGCTCATTTTACGAGGTGTTCTGGACCAGAGTTGGATGAGATACTAAGGCGGGTACCAGCGAGATCAGTGCTTAGTGTGCATGAGGAGAAGGAGGAGTAGGAGGAAGAGGAGGCCACTCGTGGGGAGATCAGTGATGAGGATCATAACTTTCATGGTCTTGGGGTGGCGAAGGGAAACCCGGCTGGGTTTCTCGACAGTGAGGATGTGGCAGTTGTGGACCTATGGGGGCCATGATTGGAGGGAGAGAAGGTTGAAAGCGATAAAGGGGTGGGAGTGGAGGATTTTTGCCGGATTTTTACTGTTAAATACGGTCAATTTTGTGGAATCAGAGCTGGTTGAAACAGATGATGCCATGAAACGATTTGACCTAATACTCAGAATTCTTGGTGAGGATGGAAGTGTGGATGTTGAGGGCCAACGGAAGATAGCCGATGCATACATGAGACTGGAGTGGCAGATGGAGTAGTTCAACTAACTATAAGACGATGCAGAGGTCAAATCGGAGGCACGGGAGGGCATAATCGTCGGGCTCAGGGAACAATTGGCACAGCTTGCGACTAGGAAGGATTCCTCCGAATTGGAAAAGAAGCTAGCAAACCAGACCTACTCGATAGCCATGTTTGCGGAGAATGGAGTGTGGTTGCAGGAGAAGTTGAAGGCTGCCGAGAGGAAGGCAGAGGAAGTAGAGGAGAAGTGGAAGGCATGGGCGGAGAAGGAGTTACAAGTGAAGGCAGAGAAGGCGATGTCGGCAGAACGGAAGAAGTGGAGGGTAAGGCACTACCAGTCGAGAAGGTAACGAAGGCCACCCAGACCGACCACATCCCGGAACCAATGGTGGTACAGGTGGATGATGGCACACAGACGGTGTTGGAAGAGTTGGAGAAGGCGATGGAGAGGAAGAGAGAGAGGAAGAGGAAGGGGAGAGCCAAGGACAGTGAGAATACGGTGATGAAGAATGAGTCAGACATTTCTGAGAGATCAGGATCAGGACAAGGCTCTTGTTGCGGCACCTCCGGCTACTAAAAAAACACAAGCTGCTCCACGTACGGGCGAAGCAGCTCCTTTCTTTCTCACTCTATCTTCCCTTTAACTAATCCATTCTGTCTATTTGTAAGGCCTCAAAATCGTCTGGGAAGAGATCTCGACCAGCCAAAACACCCCCCCGGAGCGTATCTCCTGACAATAGCGCACTATTAGTCAAGGCGATGATGATCCATGGAGTCCCCGCCAGAGACCCATCGCAGATACCATACAGGATGTTGGAGTGAAGGTGATCATGGCTCTTAGGAGGTATGCCAATATTGGGTAAAGCCACCAGCTCCGCTGTGGTGTTTTTTGATAGGAAGTTGGAACTCGGGAGCCACTTAAAGGTGATGGGACTCTGGCTACCGATTGAAGCCTACGACATTGACAGAGGGAGGAGAAGAGTGGAAGTCAGTGACTGGCGACAGAGGACGATTGACGTTGGCTTATGTCATGTTTCTGTTACCCCGATTGGTTTCTATCTTTCCTACACAGGGAATTCTAGGCTCACAGAGTTTGTATGTACGCATGTAGATCTTTTCGGGGGTCGACCGCTCCAAATGAAGGTTCCGTCAAAGGTTCCAGGCCGCCGCATAGCCTTAGGCTCATTAGGTCGTCAAATTCCAGTTTATCCACCACTGTGCTGGCTACACCGGGCTCTGCATGTTCAGATATACCCCATACTCCCCCTTCCCCTACCACAGGGCCTTCACGAACCCTGTGTGAGGCCTCAAGGTGTCCTGTAACTAAATCTCGTATAGCATCCACTTGCCCGTGATGATCCGCCAGCCCGTGCAGTCTGGTGGTACAATAAGTGATGCGTGCAGCATAAATCTATTGCGGAATGGTTCAACCGAGCCACGCCTTAGGTATTGTGTAACGATCTTTCGGAGTGTAAGCGCCAGTGCCATGAGTATGTGCCAGCTTTCTTGTCGATATACAGGAGGCATCAGTCTGATCAAAATCGATTCCCAGTTGTTGTGTGAATCCTCTCGCAGTGATTCTTGTTTCATACTATTTGGGGTCCGCCCAGTCCTTCTCCTCTTTCTTCTTCAGCAGCCACCTAGTATTCAGGCACTCTGAATACGAGTAAAGATTTACAAAAAAAAAAAAAATGTATTCAGGCACTCTGTTCCCTCGAGCACATGGTCAACCCATTTATAAACTCCCGTATCGTTGCAGCGGTTCGAGCCTTGGCTGTTTCAATGGTTGCTGATTCTCCCGATCTCAGGGCCTCCGTCATGGTAAGGTGTGTTTCTTCGGGCGTCGATACATGTGGTTGTGGGCCCAGCCATACTGGCTGGAGCTTCGTGAAGGCGGACTAGGCTTCCCCCTGCTGTGTATTTCTTGGATCTTCGTGCTCCTATGGCTTGTAGTGCCTCCTGTTCTGGCAAGATTTATGCACTTGCCCGCTGTAGGAAATACTCTCGGCCGGAAAAACACGATGTCGATCATGGACAGGAAATGGCAATTTTAAATTGAGGTAGAAACCGGGGTATGCGATATACCTAGTTTGAATTGGGCAGGAAGGATATAAAGGACGGCATCCGCTGGCGGGATGAAGGGATAGGAGGATAGCGCACTAGAGCCATAGCATTCCCGACTATAGCGATGCTGGTAAAGGTCTCCTGTTGAATATATATATATATCTCCGAACACAATTTTTTCATTGATAGCTAAATGACAGTTCAATCAACAACAGGTGAATTGCTAAAAACTTTATGGAAGGTTGGCTTCACTTTCCACATGTGGAAAGCTAAAATAGTAATTAGTAGATAGAGCCTCGGTAACCAGAATGAGACTCGGTATAAACCTCGGCAGCTTCAGGATAGCATTTCTTCTGTTTTAAAGGCCACACTACCACGGAACAGAACATATAACCTATTTCATCCGAGCTTATCACGTTCCGGGTTAACGTCGCATGAGGCGAGCTGCAAAACGCTTGTGAAGGGGCTTATTTGATGAGCTCAAAAGCCCAACCAACCATGTGGATTTCAAAAGATCCGTCCATATATTGGGGGTGGAATGCTCGGGCACAGCGACATGAGCCATACCCATAGTCTGGTTGGCACGAACGCATAAAGGCTATTCCTACCGACAACTCTGGTTATAAGCGTAATTTTCTCCCGATATAAGCATACCTTCGCTATAAGCACGTCACCTCTGGTCACCACCGTATACTTATAACGAGAGTTGTCTGTACCTCGCTTTCAGTCACCACTAGCACCTGGATTTTTTCTTCCCCCTACCTGCAAGAGCGAATAACACCAACCCAAAATCCAACACAGAATTACTAAAAACTCTCGCAACCTGGCAACTGGTACCGGATCTTGCGATCTGTGGACCCAGGATAGTGCCTTGTTACGCTTACTCCATAGGATGTATAAGCACCTCGACTCCACCCACATTGTATGTATAAGGCCCCCGAAACCGTCCACCTATGTCTGCCTTCATATCCCAAAACTCAGGCTGATCTTAACGCATATAGAGCTGCTGCATCTCTGAATACCTGGATCTTGCATCGCACACTCCATCAGATAACATCAGCAGCGTCCAAACAAACGGCTGCCTTGGGAATGCGAAACCAGACGAGAGTCCACCTCGACTGCACGGCAGCTCGGAATAATAGATGATTCGATTATTGTTCCGCCCAGCCACAAATTCACCGCTACAGATCATTGGGAACACTCTGATATGTGTACAATATCTGTCTTCAGAAATTTCCAGCAAAGTGTTCCTGGGGTCAACAGCCGATGCCGGTGTGGACCTTAGATACCGATTAAGCCAAGCCACCTACTGGGATATCAAGATTGAATCATGATTGAAGCTAGCCATCTGGCTTATATTCCCTGGATTTGACTTGGTTCCTCGTGCCTAGGTGGAAATCCGCATCGACCGAGCAACTGGCAAACTCGAACCTGAGGGAGTGGTACTTTTGTCATGGCGCATGGCCCCCAAGGCCTGGACGCACAGGATCGGTCGATACGAAGGCTGAGTCTGCACGGGTTCCCTAGGTTGGATAGTTTGGGCTGATAAGGCATGCACGGGGCCGAGGGATTATGGGCTTATTTCATTGGTTGCTTGTCAGGACGGAATCTTTATATAACTCTCCTATATTCCCCTACTCTCCTACCCTCCTCACGCAACGTCTTGTATATACTCTTCAATACAACGTTCCTCTCCTAGTCACAGACCACGAGTGCTCCCTGGAGCATTACACACAGTCCATAGGCCTTGCACCGTTACAACTTTCCAGTCGAAGCTATGTGAGACGGATTTCAATATTAGCAAACAACGCACTGTCAGAAGGCGAACGAAAACTCTAGTACCTGGAAACTAGGAACGAGAACGCACAGATCCTGCACCGCCCCAAGTGTCATCGAACCACCACACAGTTTGCGAATATGTTAAACCAAATACCAGTTCAACCAAATGTAAATTGCCAAAGATTACATTTGTGGTGAAAGGTTGAGGTACTAACGCTTCCCTTTCCACCTGTGGAAACCTGCACCCGATACTAGTGGATGGATCTGGGGGATATACCTCGGCACCACCACGATAGGCTTTCTGCTTCTCCTCGGTAGTTCGTCAATATCACGATACAGAGTACAGACTCGAGCTCATCACGTCACTGGTAGCTTATCGCATGAAGCTACCGCATAACCTTCCAGTTCAATGCGAAGTATTGGGTGGGTTACTCAGAAGTTCTGAAGAAGCTTGGTATGTTGTGCGGGGTACCTCCTTACGCGGTCCAGTCAGCTCAAGCTGCTGGGGTAACGGAGGGGGAATTCGACCGGATAAGCCTGTCAACTAAAGTCCTAAAATAGGGCGAGAGGCAGGAATCTCAAGGTGTTTCTTGCATAGATCACGTCCTTTGGCTTTAGCGGCGAGGTAGCTGCTAAGGAAGGACCTTAAGAATACGCAGGAGGCCGTTACTTTGTTGCATCACCTGTACAACCCTGCAAAGCCCGCCGCAAGAAGTCCTAATTCGTATCTATCGATGTTGCAATTGCATAATAGGACGACGCACGAATGACTGCAGGATGGCTGCATGAGGTCTTTGCAGTCCGATAAGCTGACGGCCAGTGATGGGGCGGATGCATAGTGCCCATATTATTTGGCAGCTTATTTCGAATAATGGTATATAAAAGTGAGGATTACCGTACGTTCTTCCCTTGTATCATTTAGCAATCGGCTTCCCTTTGTCATAACATGTGGTTTTCAGCTGTAGTTTGCTACATAAACTCCTGGAATCAATTCTTGTTTTAGTCCGCATTGCGTGTCATATAGCCCCACTATTACTGTGTTCCTCTTTTATTAGTGTATTGGTTCACTTACATACTTGTCGGCTCATCATGTACCTATTTAACAGCACCTATTTCCACTATTACTAGAAGAATCAAGGATGTTTCCATATTACTATTCTCCACATAGTAGACGCAAGTCTTCCACGATGTCTCTCTCCCTGCTCGTTCCCAAAATATCGTTGCACACGTTTCGATACTCTTATAGTTTCCGAATATACCATTCTGTCATGGGCCTCTTATTAGTGGCCGTTGTAAACCGTTTCTTTACAGTCGAATTCCGCGACTTCTGTATGTTTCTATCCCTTGCGTCGAGCCTAGAGGGCGTACAGTTTAACATCTGCGCATGTCATTACTCGTCGTCACGGAAGGTACTACTTTTGTACTGTTACCCTCAAATCCAATGTGTGCTTGGCAATATTGTTGCTTGGCAGGTATTACTAATCGCATCCGCAAAGTCTGAGTCAGCTCCAAAATCTGAGTCAGCTGCACAGCTCCAGTGGATCTATGCAAGCCATAAACCCCATGCCCGCAGGTCACACAAATACCTACAACCCGCCCCATCAACACAATACCGATCCCCGAACAACTCAACCACAAACAGGCACTAGGTCAACTTCATACACCTACGAGACGAACTTCATACGCACCCTCATACCAGCGCATAATTACGGTCGACGAATTTCCCGTATACAAAGCTTAGTCTATACAAACACAGGGTAAGCATCCGACTATTACGAGACAAGATTCATACACATACTCATAAATCCTAGGAATTCGAGTACGGGATCAGTATCCTAAAGATACAACATGTCTTCAGCTTGCACACCCACTACCCGCAGCCCAGAGTTGTTTGTTTGTTTGTTGGACATATACCCGGTGCTGGAATCTATCCGGTGCTGGAGTCATCGGCCAGCAATACACAATCTAGCCAAGACATGCCGTGGGATTCGCTCCGTGGTTACCTCAGCTGTCCGCAGACTGCCGGAACCATGCCCTCGATGCACCCAGGACCTGAAGCGGTGTGCGTTTTGCCGCACACTTGTGTGTGGCGACTGTGGAACACTGAGACAGGCAACAGAGACACCCGAGGAGACTATGACCTCTGTTCACGCCACCCACGCCGTCCTCGGTGGACACACACCGGCGATGAGACAGGAGATATCAACGAAGCTCCAAGCTGTACTTCCCGGGCGCACATACGTTAGTATCGAGCAAGTTGTCAAAACTACCTACCTCTGTGAAGTCTGTTTACATAATCCGGGGGCAAGACTGGGTAAAGATGCCTCAGAATACAATCGCCACTGGGAACCCCAGTCAGTGCCCGCTGATCAAGTCCTTGAGCAAGGGCCTCCTCGCAACCTAGAACCTCTTTCTGAATGGCGGCTACTTCTCGTTCCAAAGCTGTTGTGGTCAGACATTCCACATCTCGACAACTTATGTTGTTGTAGCCAGTTCCCAACAGGGTGTGGGACTTCGCCCCACCTTGTGAGCATTGAGGATCTGCCAACGGAGTGTGAATTGGCCGGATTTTTAATGTGCCAGATGAGATGGAGAGGTTTCCCTGCGGAGATAAGGCGTATAACGAACCCCCTCACTCGCGGAATGGAACCAGTAGCATTCCCATTCTATGTCCTAGATTAGGCATAAGAGAAAATTAGTTGGAATAGGCTAGCCGAGATATGGTGAGTTATCATGTTATTTCCGATGTCTGCTATCATTGCTGATCTACTTCTAGGTTGCTTACTAGTATTTCAGATCCCATGATATTATCCAATTCGGTTGTATTCCAACACAGCTTTGTGATTTAGGATTGTTTCTGCACTCTGGGTACCCTGCATATTGGAGTTTGCCAATTGGCCTCTAATTATATCCCTGCTCAATTCTCTTTTTTTGTTTTTTTTTCCTTCTCTACTGACTTTTCTTTTTTATATTCTTTTTTTTTTAGGTTACCTACTTATTGTTAACCTCATTGATGATCTTGCATTTCATACATTCAAATTGTCACTACATCATCTATTACAACCGGATAGAACTCCCCTGTACTACCTGCGCTGCCTTCTGCACCAATTCTACTGCCGAATAATGATTCCCATATACTCCGTAACAATACCCGCCCAGCGTAACCCCGACTTAATCTACGTCCCGTATTCAATCACGGTCCTCGCTACCGTATTCGCATCGTCCTACAATTATCGTAACCGGCGTGCCGACCTAAGCCTCTTTGTCGGGGTAACAGTGCCGGAATTCCGGGGCGCTCATCATGGACCTTACATTGGGACCGCCCGAGTACGGAGTATGCGAAAAAACAAGATTTCCCAGGGTAACGGAATAATAGATAGACTCATACTGCCCATGGTTCAATCGAGTGAAACTGATATCTCCACTGGGTGAGGATCCGGAGAGAGGGTCCATGTATCACCCACTGGTTTTCACATGACTACGTGGACATTAATCAATCTTCCGGCGTTCCATTTCTAATCACTGCCCTATTCACTAAGCTCAACCCCATTTATACTTCCCACTCCATCAGAATAACGAATCAAACCGCCTTGTTTTTTTGTCATCGAACCGTATCAGTACATATAGATAGCTAGGCTCGCCGGAGTGATCGCACCTTAAAAACACTGTTCAACACCACAGGCATATTCTAGCAGAATTCACTGCTATACTCCTGATGCTTTCTGGGGGTCGAGGACTTTCTCAAACTGAATAGTTAGCTTTCAATTTGATGATCATAATTCCCACCGCCATTGGTATCTTTTTTTAATTTTTTTTAATCATTACTCGTGTATTCATACTATGGTATATGACGAGGGCATGCATCCCCCAGTGGTGATTCGGCTGGATTGTTCAACCCCTGGGCCATGCCGACCCTCTTTGCTAGCTACATACATGATTCTCTCCCTTCCTATCCTCCCCTCCGCCCCCAAATAAACTCCTCTGAGCTCATCCCGCTCCTTCTCCGTCCTCCCCCGCCCCTCCTACCGGGGACAATTCGTTTCCTCCTTTTTTCAAGAATCTCATCGTTTCTCCCCAGAATTCCCTGTCTGTCCATATGTCCTCCCAGTTCCGCTTCTTCCCCGCCACGCACCCTGACGGAATTAGGTGTGCGGCGTTTTGGATTTTGCCGCAAGTGCAGAGAGGGGAGTCTGCCTGCCCGATTTTGAAAAGCCATTCCGCCATCGGCCCCTTGTCTGTGTAGAGATATGTTAGACCCCTCACCTCGTTCTATCCCATTTCATCTGTGGTTCACGACTGTGTAGTGGGTACGCTTGTCTGGTGCTTGCAGGTGTGGCTAGGCTCGGATCAGAGTTCCATATCCCTTCCATCACCTTCTCTTTCGCTCTCTTGTCTGCCAGCTCGTTCCCCTCTACACCGCTGTGTCCTTTCACCCAAACCAGGTTCCGTTACGCTCTCCCCGCCCCTTCCATTGCCTGGATTATTTCCTCGTCTATCCACGACCTTCCTCCATGAACCCCCGTGGTGAGGTTTAGATATCTCCGGATGGCTGCTTGACTATCCGATGTCACCGTCGTATACCCCTCTTCCCATGCTCCGGCTATCCCTATCATCTCTGCGTCCATCACCGTCGCGTATGATTCCAGGAAAATTCCTCCCTCCGCCGTCGCTCCCGCCGCCACACCCTCCATCCGTGACCCGGCTGTGTATGCCGTTCGTTCCCCCTCCCTTATGCCTTCTCGTGCCCTCACTGTGTCGCCTCCTCTCGTCTTCGTCCCCTCCATCCAATTCAGTATCACATCCTCCCCTAGCTCCCCCATCAAAATTCTCTCTGCTCTCTGCCTGAGTTCTGGTTCATTTCTTGCGTATACTCCTGCCGCCCACCTCACTCTCTTCCTGTATGTCAGCTCTTCGAATTGGTTCATCCCCGTTATGTCGCTGATCTTCCTCGAGCTGCCTTGGTACCCCATCGCTACCCATCTTGCCCACTTCGCTGCTAGTCTCGAGCTCTCCTCCGGCGGGGTATTGTGTAGTTCTGAACCGTACGTTAGGATCGGCAAGAGTTGTCTTATCACTATCTTCCTCTTCGCCTCCGGAGGTAGCCTCGACAGTTTTCTGATCAAATTGAACTCCGCTTCCGCTCTCCCTGTCCTGAACTTCCAATGCTTCCTTCCGTCCAGGTTCACCCTCAGGTGTACTACATTCTTCCAGTCCTTCGTTCTGTCCCACTTCATTCTGTATTTAGAAGGCGTTTCCTCGAGTACCTCATCCATTGGTCCCACCTTCCCAACTCTGACTGAATTGACATCATCAATGTATGACAGCGGAACCCTGTTTCTCTTCCCTACCAACTCTCCTTCTCGCATCTCGCCACCACTGCTTGACCCTTGCTTCTGGTATGCTTTGTGTGTTTCCTGGCGTCCTCCTTGCGTCTGTGTAGGCATTCCACCTCCCACACCATTGCCAACATGTATATCATGAAAAGGGTCGGTGAGAGTGGTGGGCCCTGTGGGGTCCCCCCGGCCATTGTTCCCTCCCCTATCACCCTGCCATCCACTTTAACTGCGAAGGTCCTCGGTCTCAGAAAATAATCCACCCAGTCTCTGAGGTCCTCGTGTCCGCGGAGAACTTCCCTCATCACCTCCCTGTTCAAGGTGTTGAAGGCTGATCTTATGTCCCTTCTATATATGTCTCCTCCTGTCTCTTTTCTGATCTGGTCCATGAACACTACCGAGTCAATCGCCCCCCTCCCTTTCCTCCCTTCGTGAAATTGCTTCTCCTGCCTCATCAATCTCTCCCCGATCACCTTGTCCGCTAGCTTTCCTATCACGTTTATGAGCACCATTGGTCTCCAGCCCTTCACCATGGTCTTGTCCCATCCCGGTTTCTGTATCATCACCATCGTCATCTCCCTCCACTCCTCCTCGCCATAGTATCTGTTTTCCACTATCGTTGCTTGTGCTACATCCTCCAGCACCGCTGTGCCTAACCTCGTGTTCTTTAGCATTTTCAACAGCCTCCAGGTCACGCCATCGGGCCCGGTGCTGGCGGAGGCTTGGTTTTGGCCAGCGCCCTCCTCCCCATCCCCATCTTTTCCTTGTTCGGGGCAACGCGTTTTGGTTCGAGTCCTGTCCGTTAGTGTAGGGGGGTTCCCTTCGATGATATTGTGCTGGAGGAAAGCCCTGCACTTCTCATCGTGGTCAGCTTTGCCGACCACCTCTCTATCCTCTGTCTCCAAAGCTCTGCATCGCTCCTTGAAGTTCCATGGGTTCCTCGTTACCCTACCAATCTTCCAAACGTCTTCTCCTTTCTCCACAAAGTCCTTCCACTGCTCCCTCTTCGCCTCTCTTATCTTTGCCCCTAGCTCCTTCCTCGCCCTGTGATTCTTCTTTGCTGCTTTTCTGAGTGGTTTCCATTCAGATTTCCACCATTTTTTGGACCGCGAACACACTCGTATCTCCCTCATATATTCATCTTTTAACATTGCCTTCAAAGCCTCTGCCGCCTCCCCCGTAAATTCTTATTGGTGTTCCGACCCCCTTACCCCTGCTTCCCTCTTCTCTTTTTCTCGATCCACGTATTCCCGAACCTTCTTCCAACCTCTCTGCCTCAGAGTCAGTTTGCGTTCCTCCCGTAGTTGTACCTTCACCCCTATCGCTGCAAGATCGCTGAGCCATCCCCACCCTTCCTCAATCGCCCACACTCTCCTACCCGCCTTCATTAGCACCCTGTCAAGGATCAATCTTGCATTTGTGTTTCCCCCATTCTTGTGTATGATGTGACGTTCCAATGTCGTCCCATTCCTCCGCCTCGATTATCTCCTGGAGTACCCTCTTCTTGGTGCCGCCGCAGCAGTTGAAATCTCCCATTATCGTGTCCAACTCTCTCACCATGCTTAGCAAAGTCCTCCTCAATCTGTGTTGTTCCCAATGTGGCGGAATGTAGCCCGCTCCTGTGTTTCCTCCAATCGATAACCATTCACCTCCTCCTCTCTTCCTGCATTCGACAACCATGTCCTTTCTCGTGTACACCGCTAGGTACGTTGTATTTAGTTGGAGATTGTATGTTCCGTGTTGGCTGCCATTCCCCTGATCTGGCCAGCTCTCCGCAATGACTACTACATCCGTCTCTAGGTCTGCCCCCAGCTGTAACACCATATCCGCCTGTAACCTCCGCCTCTACCATTTAGGTTAAGCACCTTATTCATTAGTTGGGGTTTGTTGAGGCTCTACCTCTGGTTCTCGTTGGCCTGTTTGGACCTTGTTCGGATTCTGTCTCTTTCCTGGTGCGTACCTCGCGTCCATTTCCTCCTCGACCGACCGGATCCCGCCCCTCCTCTTGTCCTCTTCTTCGATCATCTTTCGATTTCTCGCTTCCTTTGAAGCAGCTGTCCCCTCGTCTCGGCTCCTCTCGCGCACTCTCTGTCCAAATGTAGGCCCCTGCACAGATTGCATACCGGTTGTTTCATGTTTTGTCCACACCTCCGGTGCCTCGAGTCTCCGCAGTCCTTACACCTGTCCTTCCTGTAGTTCGGTGTCTACTGGGGTGGGGAATAAGGGCCATGTTAGGAGGTCCTTGAGGAAACCTTGCAGCCCTCCTTGTCAATGTACCAGTTGTGAGCGTGTCCGTCCCTTTCCAAATTATACACTTCGAAATCCTTGACAAGGCGTTTTCCATTGATCATGTAGGGGGAGTCGACGCATTCCCTTTTCGGTGGTTGCCCCTCCCTTCCCTCGTACGTGTCGAAGTTTCGTCTGTCCAGCCCAATGAGGTGCTCTCGGTGCCAGTGTCCAGCCATTTGCTTTTGCTATCTCCCTCGCTCTAGTGTCCGCTCTCATCCCCACCTCTCTGTCCTCCACCTTTCGGATTATCATCCCCACCCACCCCACTACTTCCGTTCCCACTATTGCCCAGGATGGCTCCGTCCTTCTAACCACCCCCAGTATCACACTCAGCAGAGAATTCGGGTTGGTCCACCTCTTCACCTTCATTGTCCACTCATTTCTCCTGCTGTAGTGATATGAGGTCCCCAGCACCGATGGCTCCGCGCTGTTGTCTACCTTCCTGATCGTTTCCTCGACATTCCTCTTGAGCACAATCTTCCATTCACTCTCTCTTCCTGCTGGGTGCGTCGGGGGGGCTCTACAGCCGCTGAAGTGGACCTCGATCACCCTCGCTCCTTCCTCCTCCTGTCCCTGCCTTCTTACCACCCCCTTTCGGAAGCCTGCATCTTTGACCCCGTCTTTCGTGGCCTCACTCCCCCTCCCTGCTCTCAGCTTCCCCAGGTCTGGCTTTGTGTCTGCTGCATCCATTTCTGGCCTCCACGCAGACCGGCTTTTCTCTGTCCCTACCTTGCCCGCTCCCTCCAAAGTGAGTGCATCCGGGTTCGAGCGTGCTTTGTTGTCGTTGTGTATCTGCTTTTCTCTTGAACATATTGCTGTGGTTTCAGTTGCTGCTTGTACATACTGTACCTCTTGCCTCTTCTCATTCTTTTCCGGCTCCGGCTTTCATTTGAGACCTGCCGATTCTCCCTTCCGAGGGAAGCCTAGGCCCCTCCCTGGTGTGCGCTCGACGACTTGTTTAAACGGCTTCTGGTATTTGCTTGGCCTTGGGGTCGGAGCGTTGCCTTGGAGGTGGCATGTGACGTCGCTGTGAATGTAAATCTTGCATAGTTGGCAGAAGCGTGGGAAGGCTTCGGGTCTCGGTCCTGTTGGTGCTCCTTCCAGTGGCACCGTTCCCCTTTTCTCTGGCTTCCCTTTCCCCTTCGCCTCTAACCTCGATTCCTTCCTTCCCCCTTTCTCTGCCGGTTCCTGCTCATCCCTCTTTAGTTTCACTCCCGCTCCCCTCCACTGCGCTTCCCCCCAGTCCCTCTTGTCCAACTCCCCCGTGATTTGGTCAAGGTCTTTCCCTAAATCCGCCTCCATGGCTTTCCTCGCCTGGTTCAAGCCCCTCGTCACTATGCTTTCCATGCTCGTCTCTAGCATCGCGAGTTCTCTGTATAAGGTTATCCTGTCTTCTCTCGCGACGTTGAGATACGTTAGGACCGTTGTCAGTGTTTCCATGATCGCTCCTGTGGACTTCCGGGTCTCTCTCAGACCGCCTAGCGTTTCTTCCCTGCTCTTCTAATCTCCTCCATGACCAACCTCCGAGTCTCCGCTCCCTGCAGCGTGAGTTTGTCCTCTATGCCTTTCAGCATCGTCATCGTATCTGTTCTGCCGTCTCAGATGTCGTTCGTGGCCTTCCCCAGCATCATTGTGAATTCCCCGGTGTTTGGTCTCTCGTCCGCCTTCCCATCTCCCCTCTAATAGTCCTTTCGTTGTCGGTCATCGATCCGACTCTCCCTTCTTTTGCCCTTTCCTTGCCCTTGTGGGATCCCATCTCCGCTGCCCACCCCATCTCTAACCGGCATTCCTCTGCGCTGACTCTCCGCACCATGTCTTTTCCTAGCCTCATCCATCCCTCTGGTCCCGTATCCGCTTCAATCGACTCCTCTCTCAGTTGTCTGTCCGCCATGGTCTCATCTTCGAAATACCTCTCCATTGATTCCTGTCTTATCTGTGCGTACGCCATATCTGTGCGTTCGCCAAATCTGTGCGTTCGCCAAATCTTCCCCTCCAAATCCCGAACCAATTGGAGAGCATTGTCTGCTAGCCTCCGTAACTCCTCAGCATGTTCCGCAGTACGCTGCTGACCCGGGTTCGCCCCCCACCACTACCGTGCCCGCTGACTGTTGTGAGGGTCTGACCGTGCCGAAAGCTAAAACTTGTGGGTCTTTGATCGCTACCCTCACCTCGTTCGAAAAACCCTTGTGTGTGCACCATCTAGCGCCCCTTCTCAGGGTCGTTGTCTATCTATCCTGCTTCTCTCGCCGTCGCCCATCTGACCATGTCCTTGTCTTTCTCCGCCATGTCTTCCCACACCGCCTCCAGGCAGTACACCTCTGCGTCCTCCACCAAAACTACCGCTTGTCCGAGCCAAAACTTCGTCAGAGGATACACTCTCATTACTTCCCCCCATCCGTCCTGATAATCGCCGTCCTTCCAAACTCTGCTCCCTCGCCCCTCGGTCCTCCTCCGAATCCTGTCTTCAGGTGTCTGTCCATCTCCTTCCCCTGCCGTGTGTGAGTTCTCCGTTTTCCCCTTGATTCAATCCTGGTCGGGCTGGTCTAGTTTCGAACCGGGACGGTGTGGGAGTTATCTCGCTGTTGATTGGGCTTCTCCGTGTCGTCTGTTTGGGTGTGTGTGTGGGCTTTGCCCTGGATTGGCTGGGTATTGGTGTGGGAGTTTGGTTGCGTTTCGTTGGGTGCGTCCCCAAGTTTCATTCCCTATATTTAGAAGTTACAAATCAAGGGCGTTTCATTTCGACCCCCTCTGTAATTCAGTAAGTACTCGAATCGATTCTATAGTACATACGACGAGGGAACGCATGTCTGAGTGGAGGGTCGGCTACATTATCCAACTTCTGGGCAGTTCCATGCCCCGTATCGACGTACAAGACCGGACAACCTTCGTACAAGAGACATAATATGAAAGGAAAAAGAAACACTGAAGTATATTTAACATCGTCCGTCCAACTCCTCCTTGAATACGCAAGTCCGGTAGAATAGCTGAATCCCCTGCCCTCCTGTTATAGCGTGTGCCCCCTATTCCAGTGGTATCTCTCTGTTCGAAACTGTTTCCCGCCCATCCTCACAGCCACAATCTCATTCGTTGAGTTCGTGTATATGCCTAACGAGGAGGCTACTTTCCCTCCTCGCCTATCTTCTGCCAATATCCACCTCACTCCCATAACCTCGATGCTTGTGTTGTCCTCCTGCATCCAGCGCCAGATCGTGCCTAGTTTGTGTCGGAGAGGGACGCCATGTATAACCACTCCCTGTGTCGCTGACCGGTACAGTGGTAGTTTCCCTCGTCCACTCCCTCTTCCGTCCAACTGCCACTCTCCTCCGGTTCGATCCTAGGCCCTCGTAACCGCTGTCCTCCTTTTCGTAGTCGCTTAGGTCCCCGTATGGCTTCTATTGGTCCAATACCCCACATGTGTGTTCTGCATGTGGCGGAGTGATGATTATTGGTGCAGCCTGGATCGCTGCTTGTGCGTATGATTTCTTTCTCTTCTCCTTTCGGGTTCGGGTGCACTCCCGGAGTGTTATTTTCACCGCTGATACACCCCGAGGAGCGGTTTTCCTGCAGGACATAATGACGTGGAGCCGGGGGAGGTTGCGCTGCAACGGTCGAGGAATAAGTTCCTGCCATATTAGAGGCGCCGCATGTGGGATCTGTAGGGTGCGACCTCGGGGCTTGGTAGACGCACTGGTTCCCGCACCACAGCACTACAAACTAGGCACGATCTGAAGTTCTCTCGGGTCATCGATGGGTAATTCCGGGGACAATGTGGAAATACCCTACCCGCTGTTGTAATTGAAAATTAATCACAAGCGGAACTGAGGTCCGTGAATCATATAGAGTGAGCGACGAGGTAGTTTTACTGATGCAGCAAGGATAGGTCCGGAAGCATAGCGAATGAGGTAGGGAGTTTTTAAGGTATTGGATGTTGAAAGGATCGGGGCGTAGTATGGCACAGTTGGATGAAAGAGGAGTAACCTGGGCTATGAAGTTCAAAAGCTTGACGTTGTTGCGCAAGAACTTTTATATGTATTTAGTCGAATTGCTCGTTGAACATATCACGAAAGGTCTCGTGTGCATGATATTCTGCCTGGTAGCCAGCGACATGTATAGTGACTACCGTTCTCGTTCCCACCGCTCTAACCCCCGCACACATCACTTCGGAGCCGATATTAACTGACTACCTTCTAGGACGTTAACCTCATAACCCCAAGTTGACCATCCCCCCAAGATTCATTCTCCCAACTTGCACACCAATACCGAAAGTGAACAAACAAACTGAGATCTCCCACCACTACCAAGTGCACCTCGCAACCTGATTCCTTCCATGATCCCCTTCCACCACCAGATTGGAACTGGCTTGCGCACGCGATAATGAGAATACGTAACTCTAACTCAGGCATGGTCCCGAAAGCTTTGACAGCCCTGTACACCGGAGCGATCAGACTAATCTTCACCTAGGGGGCCGAGATATGGAACAGAGCCTGCGGCAAATATCACCTCGTCGCGAGACAACAGAGATAATACAACCACGGGGCGAGTCACGAGCAGTTAGTATGGATCACAAGGGCCGAACATTTGCAAGTCAAGCTCAACCAACCTTTCTATCTCATGGGCGGTAGCTCCCTAAGAACCAGGGATCATCAGATCCGTCCATTCCTGGAAGGAAGTTGGCCCCCGGGTACCCTCAGGGCACGACGGCACCAGACCGAGCGACAGACAGCCCAATTACCTACACCTTCTATCTTACCCCGATATTCACCGCAGCACAGAGGACACAGAGGTTTCACGGGGACATTGAGGATATCGAGCCCGTACCGCTCAGCCACATCTCACTACTCGACCCCAACGACCAAAGGTCGAAGGAAAAGAACGGGGTTCACAGACAAAAGCGGGCTGACTGGCACAGTCAAGCCCTGTCGGCATTCATATCGCTCAGAACGGACCGCTGCCCCGGAAGTCCTCGCCGAATCACATAGGGAAGGCGGAATCTGCATCCTCTTTATGCGGTCGCCTAGACGAGAATGGCTACTATATCGTATTCGAGCCCCCATCAGTGGTAGATGCGGGACGCCAGGCTCTGGCCACGGCCCTAGCAACCGAAACCGCGAATATGGGCTTCCTCCTAACCGACTCGCAAGCGACCATAGAGAGAGGATGCAATATCTCAAGAGGCAATTTTCCAGCTCGGGCATTGAAAAGTGCTCATACGACCGAGCACCAAACACAGTGGAGACAATTCTTGGGAGCCAAGGAGACAAAGGGAGCGGCATGCGCCCTGCATTGGAATAAACGAGGAGATGGGGAGGCCTACGACGGGATCGAGACGTTCTTTTCCTTTCTATGGGAAGAAATCTTTTAACTCAGTTCATTTCCTTTGGACAAAGATTTCATAAGGCACGCAATTTGTTTCTTTAGACGAGCAGATCTCAAAGCGCGAATTTCGGATTACGTTTATTCCAGCGAGTTTGTAGTGTCGTACATGGCGGCGCGGGAAGCCTAATAAATCTGCCTCGCTTGAATGCACCTGGGCTGCCGGGAGGCTGGTCGTGCCCCCCCGTATATGAGTATTGAGTATCTAAACAAAGAAAGAAAAGAAGGGGTGGCCTAGCTGAGGAAGCTGTGGGAAAAACATTGGAATTAGACAAGCTGGTAAGTCATCTAAGATACGTGGGATGGAGCTACCTTGGGCCAAAGAACAAGCCGTACTGACACATACCGTTTTGACAGAGACTTCAGCGAAGTCGCTTGCAAAAGCGATATGTAATGTAACGCAATCGCTGAAAGTAAACGCAAAGCACAACGACAACCAGAAATACCCCCCTGCGACCATAAAACTTCCCAGTCACTCGTAAGAACACTGCTGTTCATAGCCAGAATGACATGCTATGAGATCTCGGTTCACGTGAACCTGCTGGGGCGGAAACCCAGGAATACAAACCCCAGAACAGCCAACGAAGTATTGGCGTATTTGTCGTCTACACGGAGGGAATGGCTAAAACTCAACAAGCCTATTGATCTTAACGTCAGATTATACGGGGATGCGCCTTGGAGGAGCCCCGCGCAAGATCATACACCAACGTCTTGATAGCTCCATAGAATCAGCCGGTGACATAGTACTGGATCCGGCTGCAGTTGTTTATAACAGAGAAGGCATCTATGGCAGGGTGCGCAGGAGGGAAGGACGCAGCCTGGATTCCGACAGACCCAGCATTATGACGGGCAGCAAGGCGGAGTTCAACCTGAGCAAGACAACCAAGTACTTGAGACGCAGCCGACCCATGAAGCACCGCTACCATTATCTACCCCAGCAAGTCCAGGCCCACAGGTTCACCGTGGTAACAATGCCGGGCAAGTACAACCGAGAGGACCTCCTAGCGAAACTCCTGTGTATGACGGTCATGAAGGAATGGAAGCAACGCTGGATGAGCTCTCCCTATGGATGGGACACCCAACGGGATGAGGTCTGAGGTGCGAACGAAAGGGTGCTCGAGTAAGGGAGGGCGTTGGAATACTCTCACATCACCAGATACTACGGTCACGGGGATCCAGAAGCAAGAGGTTTGTAGGAAGTGGACTCACGAATTAGGAAAGTTATGCACTGCGAGCGGATATATGAGCAGCCTATTCCACTTTGATCTATGGATTTCTTTAACTAGAGCAAAGGACCATAAACACGGCAGTTATAGCGATACGCTAGCTAGCTCTGAATATATTCTCTATCTCTTTCGTCCAAGATTCCTCCTACATTTCCCACTATGTATCTCAATACACGCTAGACAAAAACAAGTTTCTGTATACGAGAATGTTTAATACATACAGGCAACTTGGCCCTCGTCTAGCAGATTATGTGGGGAAATAACATTCCTGAAAAACTACAACACTCTAAACCAAGGATGTGACAGCCATACACTCCTTGGAACACCGATGACTTAAGCTCCCCCATAACTTCACGTAGATTCGTTGTTGCTCAATCCCTGACACCTGTGAGAGCAATCACTATTGAGGGTCATTACCAATTCAGTACTGCCATCCGGAAGCTGATACACTCGTGGCTTTGTCTCGTGTCATTGGCCCAAGTATTGGTCAGGGTCAGAAGTTCTGAGCATACGTTTGCATCTTCGGTTGTTTGGAATTGAATAGGTACGCGCTTCGGCTCCCGAATTCCATGCTCGCACATAATCAAAAGCCAACCATCGCTTATTAACTACCCACTGATTAGATTTCACCTAAAAACAAGTATGTAGGTATCCCCAACACCAACACTACCCATCTCGCGTGATCTTCGCTACAACAAGTCTCTGCGGCCCTCACATTCAAGTATGTAACTACCCCCCCTCCATCATACCTCCCTAGATTTAATATCGCCCCATCTGAATTCTGCAAATCCATGTCCGTCAGCCCTCACTTCTTGGATGTCCCGTTGCAGGGAGGGCAATTCATACTCAGACCCCGTCCTATCATTAAACATGAGTGTCTCTGCCGCAATCCTGCACTGACGGTCCCATGCTTGCTCCCTTTCCCGCCGTCTTCTTTCCGCTCGGACGTGAATTGCATCAGGGGAACCCTGGATCGCGATACCGATGGGACTAAGCGGCTTTTCATTGGTGTCCACACTGCCCGTATTCCCCTCTATCGAGGGTAGAGCAATGACACCTGGACTGGCTGGGGGTGCGCTTGCAGTCTCCGTATGGTGAACCGCAACTCCTAGACCAATCGGCCCGTTGACCCCCCTGCCGTTATCTAGGCTAACCGGGGTGTACGCTAAAGACATCGGATCACGAATTTGGCGGTCTCCATAATCTGGGCCCCTAATACGCGGTCTGTCGCGGTCATTGAGAGCTGTATTCCTACCGTTGGGAATATGTGGTTGAGGACCATGGGCCTGAGAAGGAGGTGGTGGAACATGGCCTGCGCCATAGGTGGCCCGTTTACGCTTTTTCGCGCGGTAGCGCTTGTAGCGGCGGTAGGCGTACCAGAGACTATAGGAAGGATTGAAATTAATATATCCTCACGTAACTCGAACGGGGGATAGGGAAATTCCGACT
>Ga0307511_10000523_pt1 | contig 41293 bp, 31 predicted proteins | sample 13_EM_MG_FD_200266 | JGI IMG/M metagenome (GOLD analysis project Ga0307511, IMG submission 200266) | Populus trichocarpa ectomycorrhiza microbial communities from riparian zone in the Pacific Northwest, United States - 13_EM | ecosystem: Host-associated > Plants > Roots > Unclassified | place... | reverse complement strand
CCCCCCCCCGTAATTCAGTAGCCCTCAAAAGCCTCATTATGGGGGGTTTAAGCAACCATATGCCTTGTACATCATTCACGCTAGCAGGTTGACCTAAGACAAAAAAAGAAAAAATATGGGGGTGTTCCCCCAGACAATGTATATTCATATAATGAAGGGACATTACTCGCCAAGTTGCGTATACGTGAGACTCCCCTCTCACTATCCCAGTGATCCTACCCATACGGACGCCCGCATATATGTTCGGCCCGGGCTGCGTAATTTAAATTTGCTGAAAATGATACCTACAGTGCCTGGGGGAAAGTTACCGTGACCCATATTTTTTTTCTTTTTTGTCTCAGGTCAACCTGCTAGCGCGAATGATGTCCAAGGCATAAGGTTGCATAAACCCCCAAAAATGAAGCCTTATAGGGCTACCAAGTTGCGGAGGAGGGCTCCACATAAGGTGATTATATCGGAACCTTTTGGGGCTATTGAGGGTGACCTATAGGTGTGATGCAGAGGTATATGAAGGGCCCTTATTGCATATTCCGAGCACGGGCATCCATGTCTAATGCATGTCTGAGGGTCGCGGAAACTTTCCCCCAGGCACTGTATGTATATCGAAAGTGCTTAATATAGCCCTTCATTGAACGCATATCCGCCTAGGTTCTTAGAGTTAACCTTTCATCGCCGGGGTGGCGCCGACTACCAGTACCTAGACACGGCTGGTTGGGTACCAGATTGGACAGAATTAAAGATATGGCGCCTTGACACAACGATTAAGGTAAGACCTGCATTATCTAACATACTTGGACGAGCTGAAACATCCTTGTCAGAGGTGGAACCAGCAGTGGCGGCCATCATGAGGGCCACCCCACGCTTAAAGGAAAATTTATACACAGATTTCAGTAAGAACGTATACCATATACCTGCGATTATTGTTTCGGCTGAAACTATCACGTCCCAGTCTTTTCAATGCCACACAAGTTAGGTTAGATCTCCAGCTTTTATATCATAATCCCAACACAGAAGGGGATTGGGATGGGCAGTCCTGATTCCGAATTACAGCACCCTGAGAAAGCCGTGGCAAAAAGAAGTTTTGGTGCCCAAACCCTATGATCATGTGGTCTGGTGGAGAAATAGCCCTAGGTGGGAGAAAGTTGGTTTACACAGGTGAAAATTAGTCAACCATCGGAGGGTGGAGGTCCCGATGATCATGTGTTACAGTGCGCCGAAAATGATTGTCCAGTAGGTTGGGGAATAATATGAGATTACACTAGCATGATAAAGCCCTATTCACTATCCTCAGACTGTGTAACCCATTTGACTTGACTAGTACGCTTACATTCTAACTTAGAATACATGTACTTAGAGGTCTCACATTTTCTGCTCACCCCGTTCCCTTTCAAAGCTCAGGTAGGTATGCCAGGTGAAGTATATAAAAAGAGACAGAATCTCAAAACAACCCCTTGCAGGCGCACCTAGGGCCGGAGCTTGCAACTGGGAATGACGAACCGGGTTAAAATATCAATGTCGAAAAAATAGTGGTAAAATTTCAAATGAAAGAGGGATAAGGTAAGATCTAAGAAAGGATCGATCCATATAATTTGCCTGCGCAACCAGCATCAATATTGTTGTAACAAATTCCTAGAAAACCCTTGCCTGCGTCCTTATCCCGAGCACATACGTAGGTATACAGCGAAGTCGATGGAACAGTGCAAAACTCCTCAAGCCGAAATACTCTTGACAGCAAACATTCCACGCCTGAGCTGCCAGGCTCGACCTCAAATACACCCCTTGTCCCTGGATATCGGCCTATATAGATCCGCCGCAATTTCAAATGCCCCACTTATTGCTGTCCATTCACTCAAGAATAGGCGTTAGACCAAAATCAATGTGGGCGAAATCAGAAGGGCCAAAAAGAAATAGCAATATGTGGCAAAGAAACTTTACGGAACACCGCCGAGTCCCACAACTTGAATATTGTAAGGGAATTCAAGGAAAAAAAACCTCTAGTCCCGCTGTCAGCTACAACAACCAGTTATAAAACGAATAGTGTACCCAGACGCCTCCGCCTTGTCCGCTATGAGAGAGAATCGTCAAGGGCCTGGTGGAGTAGACTGTAAGTTGATCCACCGTCCCTCGCAGCCTCAAATAGGTATCTCTGCATTGCCAGGGAGACCCCTCGACCTGCGCTCTGATGGGTCGCACTGGCACGGTTTTCTTGAGGTACTGCTGATACAAGTAGAGAAGCAGATGCTTCATTCTGGGAACCTTGAGAAGGGATACCCTGAATACCAGCCCACCCTATGGCACGAGGGGGACTAGAGGTTGGAGTAGACTGGCGCGTAGTCATTGGTGGTTGGCTGTGTGCAGCGACTTGGGTTTTCTAAAATGATGTTGAAAATGTTTAGGTCCAGACCGGAGAAGAGGACGTCCGTCGTTAACAGCACCTGGCCAAGCAAGCAGCAATATGGTGAGACTTTGAGCAAAAAGGTGAAGCTGCAGATGAAGCTATGTGGTAGCTAGTTAGCCAAGCAATACTGGAGAAGGAACGAGGTTCTGGTGAATAGGTACGTACGCGCGAGGTCTTAAGCTTGCTAATGAAGTGGGATATATGATTCTACAGAAGCTTTGATAGCGTGTTTGAAATCGAACGCAAACGGCTACATATAGGCATATGACAACCTTTTTATACAAATCCGTCGAGAAGACTCCAGATGGGCATCACTTACATGTGCACTTGTGCGCCGAAAGTTCGAATACGATAAGTTGACTCATTAATATTACGGCTGCAGTAGGTTAAAGCTGCGCGTTAAAAACCATGACATCGGATATTCAGTTGGATAGCTGACGCAATCTCACTGATAAATGATGTTGGGCCAGGTATCCACAGCCAGATCCGTGTCCCTTCTCATAGACGGTAATGACTGGCGAATTTTTTTTATAAATACTCAGTACTCATATGCAGTCCCAGTGTGGGGTCAATGATGAGCCTCCCGGAATCCCGGGAGGATTCAAGATTGGCCAGGGTGATTAGGCCCACCTGCGCGTTTAAATACAAAACTGACAGATAGGTGCAAGGGTGATAAGTATGGAAGAATGTTAACAAGTGTCTGAATACGGGGTGTCTATGAAATCGCTCTGTAAAGGAGGCTGAAAACTCCTCTATTGCATCATAGGGCTCCCCGCCCCCTTCCCTCCCCCAGTCGGGTTTGTCCAAACGGCTGGCGATAGATAGGTGGAGGAACCAGACTGTAGCCTGGCCTCGTTAGAAGGCTCCCACTAGGTATATGTAGCGCTGCAAGCTTGTGTGAGACTCAACACGGTATATACCGTCAATCTAGCACAAAAGCACTCGGGGTATGGAGAAGGTTCAAGTTATCAGACCTTTTCTGACCACACGACATTAGCGAACGTTGATGTATGCAAAGCCGTTGGGCACGAGATCACAAAGCCGTTACACATCCGTGCATGCTGTCTCATCCATTTCCCCTCCACATCAAGTGCCAACAACGGCAGCTCAGTTTAGAACGGTGAACATCTAGGCAACGACCTCTATGCTCATTATCCTTCGGGTTCCGGTCACCATTTGAAGCCGAGAAGAGCTGCCTAGCTGCCAATGCATAAAGAGCAATACTTTCAATTTGCTAACGGGGGAAACACTTACTGAGTCAAGACTGGTATACGTAACAGCGCAATGAGAGTTAAGAATCTTGAGAATGCACAATGTAAATTTACCTACAACGGCTTACATACCTATCTAGTTTCCAACCGCTAAGAGTTACAAGCGGTGCCCATACACACACCATGGAAAATTCTGGCTCCATGCAGTCTAACAGTTGACTGAAGCCTCGAGACTAGGTCGACCGGCAACTTAACCCGCTGGTGTAACAAAATGCACAAACAGCATATCACAATAGCGTTCAGCTAATAATATATGGAATAGGTTGCAATTGCTCTCGCTGCGTTTATCATTGGTTGACTAGTAGCGGCGGTATTCCCTCCGATAACCACCCTTATTACTCGCCAGAATATATAAACCCCGGCCGTCATTGAATGCGCTACTTGCATCACTTGTACTTGCTCTCTGGGCGCTAAACATCAGGCACAGGCTTAAGTATATCATGATCACACCGCTACCTGGGGGTAGGCTTACGTATACCTTCAGGCAAAGGCAGTTGAGACCCCACAGTAGCCTAAAATTCTTGTGGAACGGGCAGGGCTCCCTGTTGCTGGATCCGATCGTGAGTTACCAATGAGGGAGAAGTGGCAATCCAAGGAAACCCCAAGCCTCGCCTTGCAATGGGGCTGCAGAAAACTGAGGGAGACACTTCCTTGTCCAAATTGCGCTGGTCTAGCTGTTGTCAAGGTGAGACTCTCAAGTCGTGTTTAGACCAAGAGCTACATGTACATGTTACAATCATAACTCTGAGCACTGGACTTAGCTGTTGCTGTCGCGGTGACATTGGGCCTGTATACCACCCCACTAGTACCCAGGATACACTATGCCTTCCGATCATTGCAGCCCCGTTACTGGCGCTAGAAATAGGGGACATGCGCCGACTGACAGAGGTCAGCCGGGCTTCGAAGACTAGTGTTGCATGATGTGGCTGCATGACCTTAAGGGTATTGTCCTCACAAATTCCAGGGCCTCTGGGCCTATCTTAGGCACACTTAGGATCCTACTTACGGCTGGAGTTATGACTAATTAATCATAGGATCGGGTATCATTCGGAGAGGGCGGTTTGAATTGTTACTAGTAACATTGGTCTACTTAAACGATTTAGAACCAGTGAACGCTAGCTTTTTGTATAGTCTGAGGATATCTATCACTAGTGACATGGTAGACAATATTATCATCGGAGTCAGATAGCACTCTTGAAACAATGGCCGGCCACAGTAACCGTAACATGTTAACGCGTAGAAAGACGAGAGACAGTCCAACGAGGCTCTACCACAGTATCTAGAGAATAGACCTGTCTCCACCCACCTCAAAGACCCCCACATCATTGACAATGTCATAATCGACTTCGAGCTCGCGCCCTCTGGATCCGATCGTCTAGATATGTGTGATGTAAGTACCTTCACGGGCAGTTAGCTGCTGGACCCAGCTGAGGTTGATCACAATTGCAGCTTCATATTGTCTGAGACCAGCAGAGCTAGGTAGAACTTTCTAAGCTAAATAATTTCTTTTTATCACTCCTCCATAGCATTCATCCGGAAGGGCGGAGATGCGGCTGGACTTTGGCGGGTTTCATGTTACGTACAATAGACAAAAGAGATATAACTTCTTATATACTGTATGATATTGATATGTATATATATATATTGAGCTGTATATCAATAAATTTTCTCTATATATTAATATTAAATGTAAATTGAGTAGCTACTTATTTTCCGCAATGCGGGGTTGTCCTCATTTGAAAACTTCTCGTCCCAAAACAGATTAGAAATGATGAAACAAGCAAAGTAGCTTGATGCGGATTAGCATCTTTAGCGTACTATTCCTCGCCTACTCGGTCCAATTACAGTTAGTTACTGGCCGATAAATATCGACCGCCCCCACATACATCCTGACCTGTCAAACAGATATGTGGCGTCACTGCAGCATCTTATCTATATATACATGCGGTAGATATTCTGACCCATACGCCAATACGGCCCATTCGTCAATGGGACGCTAAGATGGTTGGGCCGGCCCATACATCAATCTGACGGCCACAATAATATTCTAATATTAATTATCTCATATATTCGGAACTAGAGTCACAGGACTATGGAGCACTATGGATAAATGGAAAAATATAAATACATAAAATACTAGAAAATCTAGACCTCCAGACATGGAAAAATATAATGTAGAAATAAATGAAAACACGAGAAAATCAAATCCTCCAGAGATATATAAATAAAATATACTAGATCAAGCCCTCTTCTGTAGCACTCGAGTATTCAATTTATTATTCAAATCAGGAGCCGATTTTGCTATTTATCCGTGGTGCTCCATAGTCCCATATTTCTCAATAGTTTCGTATATATGAGATAATTATATTATTGATGGGTGGGCTGGGCCAATTGATGAATGGGCCTGCCATTAGCGCGATTGATGGGTGGGCCGGCCCAACCATCTTAGCGTCCCATTGACGAATGGGCCGTATTGACGTATGGGTCAGAACACCCTAGTTAGCCCCGTTCGCAATTCCCGACAGTACAAGTGAAAACGCCGCTAGCGATGTTCCCGATTTGGGTATAGCAAGTCAAAGTAGAGAGTGCGGCTTTAATGGAAAAGAGGAATAGAGACTGTATGATTTTGGTATGGTTGCTTCGCTGCAAACGAGACCGAGACCCTGCTAGAATTGATTCAGCGCCTCTGGTGTTAGAACTATATGATTTTAGGCGCCGTGTCAGGGCGGATAAGTTTTGTACCTGAAATATACCCCTATTCTCCCTTCTATCTTTCCGGCTCGTTGAGTTTTCAAAGAATGCGTTATTTAGCATCCGCTGAATCTTAGTCACCAATGGCAAGATCTAGATGTGTGCCCGAGTGGTTTGTACTCGGGCCTTGTGTTGTCTCTCTGGAGGAAAGCCCCGCCAAGTTATGTATTTCCTTTGATTGCGGGTTATGTAATCCGCCGCGGGAAGGAGTAGCATACCACAAAGTTATCGCAGCGTAATAAATCTACAATCATCACCCTGAGTTAATTTATCCCTGGCAGGTCTCTAGCTAGTATAAAAGTGCGATACTCAAAAGCTAGTCAATCCCGTTTGCATACCTACACTGGGACTGTACATGCACACGCATCTACGTAGTGATAATAAATCTATGTACATGTAATGTACAGCTGAGTATGCATGTGTCCGGGCTGTGCCAGCCACCCAATAAGGTGTCAATTCCTGCTTCCATTTTCTACTCGCTGGTCCCAATGAGGGGACCATGATGAGCCACCGGGTGGATTTAAAATAATCCCCTTCAGATTTCCTAATCCTTCTCTTTGTAGTTCATTCTCAAAGTCATAAGTTTTTTTATTTTATTTTATTTTTTACATATTCAGTACTCATATTCGTGTGGAGGTTCATCCGATCCGTAGTATCGTTACTGTCACGGCTTTGTGATTGTACCTGACCAGGAGAGTACCGTATTATCTCGAGTTATTGGCTAGCGCATTCTGAGCTGGCAGAACAACCGAACCGCGGCCAGACATATTCTGCCGCTACATTATGCATCTACCCTACACTGCAGTATCAAATACGAGAGCGCACCCTTCTAAGAGCACGGAGTCTGTTTAGATTGGTATCTATCTATGGAGGGATAATGCTCGAGGGAATAGTATGTACATAATCCTCCACCACCCAGGTGTACTCTAATGCATCCGTATCATCCCCATTGACTGGAATAGACCGATAGAAGGACTCTAGTTCTATGGCCTCTGTACAACTACCTCTTCCGCTACTCCTACTACCACTACTCCCATCCCGCTGCCACCATTCCCACTGCCATCAACAACACTACCATCGCCAATAACAAAATCAGCGGCTGGAATCCCCTTAATTTGAAGCTGATCATCTTGACTGCCATCAATCAGAAGGGTTATTCCAACATCCCGGAATGCCTTGCAAATCATACTCTGCTTGTCTTTGCAGAACTATGTCCATGCATCTCCAACAACATGTGTTGTCATGATCCGTTTGTCGCTTAAGCTCCATCCATCAGTAACTAAGGAAATTTTTTTGGCCTCTTGTTACTCAATGTACCGATCTGTGAATTCTCGCAAATATTTCTTAAATGGCTTATTGACAGCAGTATCAAGAGGTTGGACAAGGCCAGTACAGCCACCAGGAATTAAGGAGGGCATGATTTTTGCATCTCGAAGGCATGCCAAAACATCATCTGTAGTATGGAATGCAGCAGCATCTAAGATCAGAAGACTTGAGGTTGTTCCGGTAGGATTAAGTACTGGTATAAGCTCATCTTGTATAAACCGTAAGAATAGCTTCTCGTTGTGATATGCAGTCTTGTTGTACTTGACAGTAACTCCGGAGTGGTAGTGGCTACCTTCTTGGTCCTTAATTTTAGCATTCGGTCCACTTGATCCATGGAAGATAAGCTTAGGCTTGATGCGGGAAATTCTATCAGCAAATAAATAGAGTATTAGAGTTGCTTGACGTTTATCCCAACCGCTTTGTTGTGTTCTAACGGAGATAGTTATATTGCCGATAAAATTAAAGGTACGTCTATCTAGATATTCGAAGGGAATAGGCGTCTCATCGAGATTTGAGATATTAAAGAGTCTGTATCATCCTATATCCGAAATAATATGGTCTCGTTCAAAAGAATTCCGGGGTTGTGAATTTCTCTGATTGAATCGTAGCCATTCCAAGATAAGTTTGTGATATTCTTCGGGAATTTTTGATGCCTTGCAAGTAATAGAACAAGAACTAATACCCCATCTTCGTTGGAAGTTGGTAAACCAAGCATGAGAAAATACAAAAATCCTAGGTGTATTAGGATATAGCTGTAAGAAGAGCTGCTTGGCCTGTCACCGAAACCAACCTCGTCTAACTGGTCGGCCAGCTTGACGTTCAGCTATAAATCGTTCAAATAATACAATCTCCAACTGTGGCCATAGACATAACCAAGAAACATTTAGTTGTCGTCGTGATCCCATTTTTTGACCCACAATCTGAGCACGGTGCTTCCACCAATTCGCAATAGATCGCTGAGGGATTTTGAACCATTGGCTAGCTTCAGGTTGTGTAGAAGGTCAGTATTCAGCTTCATTACTCCTAGTATCAAACTCAACCCCTATTGGAATTTGATGGGATCAACACTTCAATTTCTTTTCTCTAGAATAGCTTCGTTATACTCGTCGGATAGGTCCTTTAGCTTTATATACTCGATCCTCTAAAGGCTTAGGCTTCGGTCCTGGTCTCTGTTTTGCTTTTGCTTGTGGAGTTACAGGAATAGCTTTCCGGGTACCAGGTAGATGCCATGGAATATTGGCTTCAACACCAATATAGGATGTAGAGGAGTTCGGACTCGTCTTCTTGGTGCGCCCCAAACACAATATATGAATATACTTAAGCATAGAATTAAATGAATGAACTTCATTGTGGAATTGACCATATATTGCAGAAGTTACACTTGAGTTTACTATCTATATCAATCCGATGAGGTTGACTTTTTGTGTTTGTACAATATGTCGGTATGCGGTACCTTGCCTTCTTAAGCATAATCTTGCACTCTCCCGATGTTGCAGCTAAGAACGCGCTAGCCAATAACTCGAGATAATACGGTATCACCACGTAGGTCTTCAGTGATCGACATCGAGTCCGCTTTCATTGTGCTCCATTAATCTCCACCTATCGTCCTCTAGGTCTAGATCTATTGTGCAGTATTACAGAAACTTACATACGAAGTATTTCGATCAACACCAAGCTAACAAGACACGGCCATCTTGCATTCTTTCCTGCTAGTATCCGTGTGCACCTACATGTGTACTATCCCATGGTACCTACAGGTGGTAGACTTACCCCATTGGCGAGTCTGTAGGACTTCATGCAAGGGTCAGGCCGTGCGCGTGTCTCACCAGTTCTCACCGAGGGTGAAAAGGACCGTAAAAGTCCCCTTAGCGTGACTGTACATGTACAATCATGCTCTTTAGTTATCGGACAAGACATTCGTGCATAGCAAGCAACCAGAACTCCTCCATATAACCTTGCGCTGCCCGAGCACGACTGTACCTACATGTAGGGTAATTTGCGCATGCCTTGAGTTCGAACTCCTACTTCCAAGACAAACAAATCGGACTAATTTCCACTGCTATATATTCTCTCATGGAGAAGTCGATTAGTTAAAGCCTCGAAAATATCCTTCGCCAGTAGCTTGGGCCAACCCCATACAAAGACTCATTATTCATCATGGACAATACTAATGCTGGTTCCTTTGTCCTGGTTGGCTTGCTTGATCCAGTTAAAACCTATGTCAATGACGTGACCGTGATTGCAAAGATTGGTAGCAAGAGGGCGCACCACAAGAAAAAAAAAGAAAAAAAAAGTGGCACCCAATGCTCTATGTTATAGCAATGTTTACTTTTTATCTTTATTTTCTTTTGTATTTCACTCTTCCATCCCGACAACTTGGACCTGAAACAATTTAATAGGAATCTCCAGCAGGACTACACGGTACCAACGGACTATCTCTCGGGACCGTGTGAGTAGGCAAAACCTGTCAGGACTGTGCACGAAGAATTGTGTAGATCTACTACGCCTGCAGAACTAATTGAATTCAAAACTGTGATCATCGAGAGCGCCACCTAATTAACCTGCTTTCCAATCCACTAGCCCTTCACCAAGAATCGTTCAACTTTCATAAACTCTAATGCATTCTTGCCCTTTTTCCTTTGAACCTATTGACAGCTAGCCTAAAATAGATGACCTAGGACCAAAGAATGGTGGTTGAGTCTAGGAGACAAGGTACCATTGATTGCCGTGATGCATGCAATGTAGTGAACTGCAGCTAGATTACAAATCACAACGCAGTGTGAAAGCAATATGATAAAATTTCTAGATTACAAGTTTTGGGTGGTGACTGCCGTCGCTACCTACCCCATGACGTTAGGGTATGGTGTCTGAACCCAGCCACTTTAGCAGTGGTTCGGTAGATATTCTTCAATTTATAAATGGCTGTCTACATGCGGTATGTAAGTAGCCATGGGCGGTGGTGCAATGTCACATTACAAATTTCTCAGCCTTCAATAGCCTCACTTCCCTCTGAGCTTTTAAGTACCTTAACCCGCACCAAAAAGGCTGACAGAATCAAAAGATTGCATCTCCAGAACTACACACAACAAGAATGCACTCCATTGCACGGAATATTAATAAGCAAGGGCTACAACATGAAGACACACGCACGAATCGGGCTCACAATTATATTAATGCGACTCGGCAAGAGAATGATTTTCTGCTAAGCCGACAATGGGATTGAAGCAAAGTGATGCTTCTAATGGACTTTAATTGAACCACAAGGGGAGATAGTGCACGTAGTATAAATTAATGCTAGGCTCAGGGCTGGATCATGAAGCCCATTGCCTCGATAATGAAACGGAAGTGAACGATGGGGAAAAAACAAGTTGAGATTGGAAAAGAGGTTGATAGGGAGAATAGAACAAGGAAGCCATGAGTGAAGGGAGTTATGGCAGCTCTCGGCGGAAAACACAAGCTCATAACATGGCGACCAACAGAAGTGTAGGAACGTAAACACCTCGACAAGCCATTAACAGGATGAGAGGCGTTGAGTAGAATGGATTTGCAAGTATCAAGAGGCCGACAGGGTTTGGAAATTCGCGACCGGAGTGAGTAGCGCCAAGGAAAAATACATGGAGGAAGTGGAGATTTGGTTAACAGGGACCAAAGAGAGGGGGGAGGGCCCGATATCAGTGCCGATACCCCCGGAGCAGCTGTCGTTTCCCAAAAAACGTTCTCTTGTGATGTCTATGTTATCTGTTAGTGGTGGATTGAAATTACATGAACGGAACAGGAGCCTGAATAAGATGGAGGAGAAGTAAAACCGGATTAACTCACATTATCCTAAGTTTTGGGATGCGAGGGATTCAAAAAGTGCAGTATAGGCGAAGCCCCGGCTCGAATACTCCTCCAGGCATCCGTTGGAGTTAATACATGCGGCAGCATGGACAGAGTATTCCGTTACATCTCCGAGCCCCTGTTCAGGGTCCGTTGTACCCCCCATTTCAGTTCCTTCCGGGGGAATTCCACCGAGTGTGGTTCCAGCAGTTTTGCTTTGGGATCCGGAACCTAAAACCCGTGGATAGGTAGGGCCTCCATCCATTGCTAGCTCCGATAGCCATCTTTGCATTTGCGGAGGACCTCCGCCGAAGCTGGGTCTAGCAGCTTGACCCTGGGATTCGGACTCCCAAATTCGTGGCTCCATAGGACCTCCATCCGTTGCTGGCTCCGCCAGCCATCTCCGCATCTGCAGGTCAAGAGGAATTCCGCCGGGGCTAGGCCCAGCAGCTTGACTCTGGGATTCGGACTCCCAAATTCGTGGCTCCATAGGACCTCCATCCGTTGCTGGCTCCGCCAGCCATCTCCGCATCTGCAGGTCAAGAGGAATTCCGCCGAGGCTAGGCCCAGCAGCTTGACTCTGGGATTCGGACTCCCAAATTCGCGGCTCCAGAGGACCTCCATCTGTTGCTGGCTCCGCCAGCCATCTCCGCAACTGCAAATCTAGAGGAATTCCGCCGAGGCTAGGCCCAGCAGCTTGACTCTGGGATTCGGACTCCCAAATCCGGGGGTTCGTAGGGCCTCCATCTATTGTCGACTCCGACAGCCATCCTTCCATTTGCGGAGCCAGCATAGGCTCCTGTTACAGCTGTGACTTCGTGCGGAGTCTCTTAATCTCCACGTGTGGGTATGCCAACGAACGCTGGTGATTAAAATTGCAACTGTTAGGTCTTATTCAAACATTTCTCGTTGGATGTGAAGCCTGAAGAACTTGGGATATATTATAAAAAGTAAGTCTCACCAGATTTCTTCTGAGGTAGTATTAATCTTCCTAGTGTTTGCAGCACTAGCACTAGGATAGTTTTTGCGGAAGTAGAGTGACCCGGAGGTGCTTGCTCGCTGTGTTTTTGATTGACTTTCGGACTGGGTTATAATGAAAAAAACGAATTCACTCTGCTTAGCACCTTCTCTATCTTTTATATCTAATTTCAAGCCCTGCGAGCTCCGTACGATATGAGAATGAGTTGTCAAGTTAACAGTCTACAGGACTCACCGTATGCACCGCACCATACGATAGCTACAGCAGGATCAAATGCACCTTGACAAGTAATGCTCACCAACCTCTTAAGCAAGGAAGTGACGTCGATATCGATACCCAATCGATGTAGCTATAGGCTGCAGAATGATTATGGCGAGCAGTATGCCCTGTTCATGAGCCGTGCTGCAGCTGGCAATCGGCTCCACAACCCAATCACATGCTTCAGCGTCTATATATCCATTGTGGTCTCATGTCGACCACGGTTCATACCCCGGATTTTATAGCCATGGCGATTGTGGTGGACTGTACATGCACTGATCTTGCCTACGGATACTGACACCAATGTCCATACCCTGTCAATCTCCAGATACTATAATACTCCGAGATTCAGCCCAAGCGACTGTTGAGCGGCTGACCACCACATGATGCAAATGCATGTCGTAATGATTACAGGTCAGGCAGCCGAGGTACACTCACCTCAGGGGTTTTCCTCCAACCTTCGAACGAATTCTCCCATATCTGTGCACGTGGTCGTGGTGCATAGGCAGAGGGTCTAATTCCAACACCATGGAGTTATATATATTGGCTATAATATATATTTATTAACTGGGATACATATGTATTTCTAGACTAGTAAATACTGGATCGATATGCTACACGAGAACAGATCTTGATAGATCGCCCGCCGCTGGCGAGAAGGCATACTACTGAGTATCTTCCCTATTGCGTTGATGTTACACACACATATCACTTTATTTAGCAGCCGTGCCGACACCTATTAAGCTACTACTACTATGGCGTTAATGCAAGCCTAAGCATCTTCACTGCGATCTTCAAAGACATATAGAGTACTAATATGTACGACAGCCAATATAAAGGCAAGTATGGAGCGTCATCGGTATCAGTGGTCAAGGCACACTGATACCAGCTTCGGCGTTTCTATCAGACTCGCAAACGCCGTCTTTCACACACTTGCAGAATCATTCCATTGATATCTGGCCAATAAGCTGTTCAATACAGTGGAGAGATGCTTTGATCTTCCTCTCCGCAATCTATATCATGCTTAACCCCGCGCTCTCCCATCTCGTGACTGCTAACCGGGAGGCAGAGCCACATATACAAATATATTAGTACATAACTCATTAGCTGAGACCAGGCTATCGAACTGAGAAGGGTGTGCACATGTAAAGCCTCGGTCACTAGTGCCAAACGTATAGCGCAGATCACTATACTGATGCTCGAGGGGCCCTGAGCATATATCTAGATATCTTTGATACAAGAATCTATCAAGAACAATATGACCTCAAGCAGCAAGCTGAGCCCAGCACAAGAACATACCGAGTGTGTTGTTGCTAAGATTGCGCGCGTCAACCAGACTATTTATATTCTCATTCTTACATATGTAATCGAGGAACTGGTCAAGTGAGTTGCGAACGACCGCTAGGCAACCTTCGAAGTTTATTTCCAACTCCCTGCATATGCAACAAAAGCAACAAGGATCTTCACCCTTGGGGAAAAAATTTTCATGGCTAATCTTTGTGTGAATGTCAGCTGTACGCCTCGAGTGAAGATCAGGGCACCTGCAGGCATAAGTATGTACATACAGGTGTATTCCCATTATGTATATCTATTCATATTCTTGTTGTGGCCGGCGAGCATCGGACCCGTGAAGATATCGTCCATGGCCCTTTATCTCTTCATTGTTGTGTGAGTCAAAAGCGAGCGATCATGAATGCACATGCTGGCTCATCCCTGTATATACCCTCACATGGGGAGCCGACAACCCCCCCCTCATGAATGCATAGGCACCCTGGGATTATGTCTCCAGCCTTCCCTCTTCGTTGCGCATACTGTCTCGCACATAGTGCTAAACCCCGATTGCGAATGTAGAGTACTCAAGTTCTGACATCAGCGCTCGTAGAGCAATCAGCTTTCACGCTACTCATCAAAGCTGCTACCTCCGATCTATTAACAAAAATTAAGTAAGTAGGGCAACTATCAATGTTCTATATGTATGGATACCTGCGAGTTCCTCTCAGCCAAAAACTTCGACCCTGTGCCAAATTGAATGCGCGTGATGACTGTACATGTAGCAAATATAATAATCCTGGGCCAACATAAGAGTTCAACCCGACGAATTGCGGAGCAGTCCGCGCCCCATGGACAATGATGCACACATGCTCAAGCATTTATTAACGCTTCCATGGTCCATTCTGGGACCTTGCCTGTACCTTCACCTAAGTTTAGTCTCATGCATATAGCCGCAAGCATGGATCATCCTCAGCACCCCTCCAAGTAGACCCTGCTCTCCACAACCATATATATGGCTACCTATAACTCCATCCACCAACCGGCGGGACCCCAACACCCTGTATATGTACATATATTGCTGTCTTGCAAACAAGGGGATGCGTGTGCCCGTTCTGTGAGGCTTCAGCCACCCGCAGTTCGGAATATGGTAATCGTGATATACTTTTTCTCCTGCATTATGTGCCATGACGATCTCCACAAAAACCAAACCAACACAGAGTCTTTTCCTAGCCTCGATTTACTTATCTGCGGAGCCATGTTGAGGACCTAAACCATTCGGCACAATATGTAATTCGTCGCTTAGAGTAAAGCCGCTGTTAACCGATTGAGCAGATCCCGTCGATACACATGCATTTCTCCTCGTATTGCAACTCTGTGATCAGTCCAAATCTCCTCCGTTCCATTATCTCCGCTTAAACCCCCATGACACAATGCCAGATATATTACCCATCTCTTTCGGCGTTTGCGAAACAACGAGCCAGCAACCCAAGTTCTGTAGCCTAACTGGATTTGGCCTGAGTACTTAATCAGGTGCTAACGGCGGTAATACCTACACCCTTGTTATAGGGCTAGAAAAGCCATCTCTTGCTATGCGTAGTGTGTCCAAGAATACCTCTTTCGAATGCGTCAGACTTTGGATTGCAATATTGCTTTTAGAAGGCGACGTGGGGGGGCAAAACGCCTCTCCTTTTCTTGGAAAGCTAATCAATACTTACCCCATTTGATGCACTTGTGATTGTGTAGCATTTTTTACAAGTAGCAATATGCCTTGAACATTCCAATGCTTATGCAAAGTATAAATCTCTTCACCACCGAGCTGTACGAATCGCACCATGTGAGCATGTACATCTGAAATACGCAGGTGTTAAGTAACGGCTACCTATCGCAATCAGGGGGAGGATAAGGCTAAATTTTCCCAGCCAAAAATCCTATGCACATATGCCAACTACCCTGCAGTCAATTAGTATAATCCCTACCTAGTTAGGTACCTCATATGAGCAACGGCTTTACCCATTTGGCAGCTTTGTATCCGATTTGCGGCTAGGGCTGGGGGTGTGCAATAATCAAAGCTGTCGAGTTATCTGATGCCTGATACAACTCACATTTATTCAAAAGCGTATCTTTACATCCAAGTACATGTCATGTATCCTGTAGGCGAGTTCCTATCTCATACACAATTTAAGTTCCTCGATATTTCACCTATATGACATGGTTTTTGTGGCCTCGCATATGGGAAGGATTCAACGAGAAGAAGCGGTACGTGCACGGTTTGGAAGGCAAGCTCCTGGAACCCACAGCCTTGTGTTGCTTCTGTTCCTACAGTAAGGTTGAAGAAGTTTAAAATCTTCGCATTGGTGTGTAGCAAATTTAAGTAAATTGTGACAAGTTGAAATTTGCATCTCAGATGTCCATTTCAGATGAAAGATCTATGGATCTAATTGTTTCATTACAAAACCGGGAAACGACTTATTAACAACCCTGGCATGGCAAAAAAGTGGATAGAAACCGGGTATGGGATTTATTCGTCTGTTTGTGCAGGGGGTCCTTGCCAATCGGTTTCCCTTGGCGTCAAACAAATATGCCATGCAACTTATATTAACTGACCCCCCCGCCCCTTTTGCCCTAAAAATTTTCACACCACCTCACTGCACATATATTAAAACCGTACCTGTACTTACTGACGAGTCTGGTGACCCTCGCGATATGCGTGTGCATTGGGCTTCTGATATATATAGGAAATTCAGCCCAGTTCGCTACAAATTCACAAAAAACTGATACCAAGTATTCGCCGATTGAAGGTTATCATGCCCAAATACGTTAACTCAGCCCTCCACTGTTCTTCTTCGCTGCATTAGCAGACAGTGGGTAAGTAGCATTGGAACATCACCGGTTATTTCTGGATGTTCATTTCATTAAAGTAGTTTCTTTCGAAATTTATCACAGGTAGTTCCCTGTATTTCTTAACACTACGTGAGAACTAGCAATCCCCAACCCTGCCAGGAGCGAAAAGAGCCACCGTACCATGTATACATCATGGTGATTCTACTCCGGACGGACCCACCGCCGTATCTTAGCCTACCTTGTATTCGAGGTTCCATGGCCACCTGGTTATGCGGGATGCCGTGTTGCAGCTTCTCTCTAGAACTCCATGTCTACCGGTATTGTCCTCATGGCCCAGTCTTTTTCCGCTCCGCCACCGGTCCCCGCTTTCAGACTCACCATTAGCCGTATCAACTCATGTGCTCCACATGCGCACTTTGGGTTAATGTAATAACTCACATTTGAATGGCTAGGTAAGGTAGTTTAGGCGATCGATATTTGTATACATATATAGCAGTTTGCCTTACCTACCCGCAGCCTTACCCGGTATTCTTGTCTTTGTACCGGTATATGTAGCTGGTTTAATTTAGGTAGTATGGCTGGTACACTTATGCAGGGATACGCATACATCATGATAGTTGGTACCGGTACGTATGTACAGTGCTATAAAAAAGGTCTTCTGCGCTATTCCTCATACAAACTACGTAGCGCCATTTTGCGTGACTTCAAGTCCGCAGATCAGAGCAGCAACTATGATCTTTTTCCTGTTTTTCATGTATTTATCTAGCAGCCTTGACCTTTAATCTTTTTCACACAATTTTGCCACAACTTTTGCCAATGCAGAAGTCTTTTTTTATGTGACTGTACATAATCTTATCTCGTTTTACCACCACATGGAGCATGAGGTGTGGTTAATGTTGGTACAATAAGCTACACGCAGCACTCTCACCCACACCGCTGACATAAAAGCAATATGTATGGAAGGGATTTGGGTACTGGTCGAGAAGTGCCAGAGACATAAGGGGTGTTGAGACGGGAGTTGTAGATTACCCCAGAGAGAATGAGCGGGTCAATAACGGAGAGCCTACTTAAGGACATGATAGTTAATAAGTATATAGCAGCTCTCACATTTACATCTTCTATCTTTGAGCTTCTCAACATCTCGATATATCCGTGAATGTTTGGCGTCTAAAGTATCGCCAAAAAATACTCGGATAGTCCTGGTATAGGCTGGTGCGTGCTAGCACTATACCAAGTGTTCTGTGCGGCTTGTGCCAACAAGACGTGAATTCTTATTTTGAAGTCCGTCAGACGTAAAGTACTTGCATCGTCCAGATCGATATCTAGAACGTGCGCTTGTGCTCTGGGCTAGCGAGAGGCGTAGACAGCATAGTCAGAGCTGTGTATGATTTTAGGCTCGGTTCTCTACTTAGGTATGTAAGAGATATTCGTACTCATGTTTTATACGCCTTAGTTATCACCAAGGGCTGGGTAGTACATGTGTCTTTTCACATCATGTCACGGAAAGTCTTTCTTTTTTCTTTTATTCCTCAATTCTTTTGTTTGTCCTACTTAAGTCCGGAACACCGGCGGGTCGATAAGCCTCCGATCATTCCATTCCATGCAGAGAACACCACACGCCCAAACTGACTAACCACCCGCACCCATTGATGTTTCTGTATCGGGATTCACACAGCTACTGCTGGAGAAAGCAGAGTAATGCCGTAGATGATGGGGAAAAGCTTTTGGTGACAAGCCGCAAACACACCCAAAGCAGCAAAGAAAAGATGAGCTAACACAAATGTGAATATATTCCGGAGAAAGGGAACCGAACAAAGATGAGACCCGAAAAAAAAAAGATAAGGAAAAAAAAAGTAAAAGGAAACCCAACCCGAATGTTTAACTTGACACGATTTGTTTGCTGTATGTTCCGCACAAACCCGAAGTCACAGATTTTTTTGGCTCTGCAAAGTCCATATCCAATTTCCCCCACTAGCCCCAACTCCTCACTCCCTCATCACTCTTTGCTTTCTTATTATGCCACAATCACCACCCTCGTACATGTAGATAAGAAGCCAGCGGAGATCAAGAAGTAGTGAAAAATTGTTGACATCACCTATTTCCTCAACTGCCTCTGGTAGAAAGCCAACTCCTCACCCTCGAGAATGTACCCATCACACCTTCCGCTCTGGCCCGGTCGCGAAGAAACGACAGCGTAGAGACGTCCGGCAGCGAACTGAGACTCCAAAGGACCCTCAACCTTGGCGTGTCCTTGGCGAGCAGCCAACTTCCTTTCAACCTTCCTGGACTTTTTAGTCTCCTCGGCACCCTCCTCCTTCTTCTCTTCCTCAGCCTTCTTCGCAGCTCCCCTCTTCTTTCCCAAAGGAAGGTTGTAGTGAGCCTCATACCATTGCCTGAAAGGAGCAGCGTCGATCTGGACAACGGCAGCCTTGGTGAGAGTGTTGGTACGGATCAACTCGTTGTTTGAAGGGTGGAAGACGACACCGATGATACGAGTCTTCTTGGCGATGGACTCGGATCCCCAAGAGAAGTTACCGGAGTCGAGACGGAGAGCACGAAACTTGCGGTTGCCACCACGAGTGCGGACAATGTGGATACGCTTAGTACCGATACGGGTGTTGGCAGGCTGACGACCAAGCTCGAAAGCTCGCTTCTTGCGGTAGGTAGCACGTTTGGCACCGGTGGCGGAGCGCTTGTGACGGGAGTCGCGAGAGATACCCATGTTTGCTTTTTTTTTTGAGGTCTATTAGATAAAGAAGTTAGCAAAATATTACTCCAAATATGAGACTGGGCCCCGGGTGTGAATCCGGCTGAGAGTCATGGGAGGAGAAAGTCGGGAGACGAGCAGAGAGAAGCTGTGAGTCTTTGAGGCTAAATGCCAGAGAGTTTCTCAGACACCGTTAAAGTCGGAAATGCAGACGTGGTGGTTCACGAGGTCGAACATGTAGCCATTCCCCGACTCCCGCCTAACTTTTCCTCTCCTCTTTTATCGTTGTCGCAGTAAAATAACCAATTTCGGAGCCGAAGTCATCCCGCTTGTCGTTCTCTCTCCCCCTCTGCCCTCCATATATTTCGCCCTCCTCCTTGCTTCTCCACATCCCTTCCACTACTTCCCCCCGTATCTCCACCGAAAATCACAAATACAACGTACCTAAATTGAACCGAGAAGTGAAATCGTCAAAGGAGCTGAACGCAGTGGTTCAATCGTCGTCGAGGGGCGTCTGTCGTCGGGTGGTCGCTGGGTGTAGGGTGTACTGGTTGACTTTTGGTGATAGTATGAGTGCGGTGTAGTGTAGTTGTGTGGCCTGGCGACGAAAGGAGACTAGCGTCTTCTGTGACCGTTGTGCGTATCAGGGCTTACCAGTAGGGTTTACGCTCGCCAGCCAAAGTTAGAGTACATGAACAGAACACGAGTTGAAGAGTAAATTATGTTAGTGCTTTAATTCCGATTACTCTAATTTACTATTCATTGGTGAGTGTACTTGTGTACTTTGGCGTCAAGTCCGACAACGAGATGAATCCGTTTCCAGAACAAATCAGTAAATGGAATTGGCCACGTCATATGGTCATAGTGCTAGACAGATGACGAATCGTCATCTTGGGGTTGCTCCACTCTTTTAAAGACTGACCACCCAAGACTTTCCCCTTCAGGCAATCTAAAGGTCCCTGAATTCCGGACTTACATTGTCCAGGCCTAAGATAATACTATTCATGATGGCTACTACGTATTGGGTGTGAATCAGGCACCTTCGGAATGATATATATCTGTCTGAATCTCCGATCATTACCATGTAGACGGGGTTGCACTAGAAATTACACGACAGGGCTCGTCTCCTTGATATATCGCTTAGGGTTACGGCCACAGGACCTTCTGCTCTACCTCAATTCCATGATTGTCATTAATAGCTACCGCTAGCCTGTGGATTAGAACCATTTCTCGAGCCTGGAGCGAGACTGCTGTACCAAGACCTTACTTCATACAAAATTGAAGTAGCCACTAGTTAGAATATGGGAGCGAACTCAACTGCCCCGCCAAATTCTATAATTCCCTTTGTATGTAGTTGTCAGGACTAGTTGCTCCTAGTCTGGTTGGCACAGTAGCTCCACCACATAGCTATCGTAAACCAGACTAGCTATCGTAAACCAGACTAGCTATCGTAGAGCAATAAATCACGTTACCACTGGAGAAACGGCTGCGTAATCTGGTATTACATAGTGTTCACTTTAGGACTAACTAATGAATATTCAACGATCAAGCGTTGCCTATGATGTATGTGTGAAGTAGCTGCAACTTCGTATTGATAGAATTGGGCACAAACCGCTAAGCTCCACATGTATAGGGCTCAGGCTGTGGGGCTGTCCTAACTTGTATAGTATTGTTTTATAGGTGGGGCAGCGACGTGGAAGCTATGTCTCCTGTTAGTACTGTTGATAGTACCCACAAATCGCAAATGAAGATGTGTTAAATACACTACCGAAGGCTAGGTACTAGCATGGTGTATACAGTACATATACCCTCATAAATCAATTAAGACTGGCTTGAGATAATATGGCGGGGTCACTTCTGAGTGTAAGCGAACAATATTCTTGATCATGGATTCGAAGTCATTCTAAGGGTGAATTTCCTATATCTACCAGCTAGGCATGAGTATTATGGTCAATTATGACATGAAGTGATCCGGAGGAACCATAGCTCTATCACAGGATTATCGCAACGTTAAAATAAATCGTTAAAATAAATCAAGATCCATTCTACAGAGTGGGTTATCGCGGGTTTTGCCGGTTTCGCCGCGAAAATATAGTATATATTTGAGAGCCCATAATGCTGACCCTCAATTGTCCTAGGTTTAAGTCTGAGGCGAGATTGGAGGGCTGCAGAACCTATCGACGGGCTAGTGCAGGCGTGTTCTCGCGCTCAAATCTGCTAAGCGCTCCAATAAGAGCAAGATTAGATAAGATGATCTTATTATACATTGGTCCGATCTTAACCGAGGGCACACCGGCAAGCCTCCTGCATGTCGCGGAAAGTTTAAGCTGCACATATAGGGATTTACATACTTTCATACTCTATAAACATAATTCAATCACTTCTTCAATCAATTATATGTCGCTTATTCTTCAAGTTCATTCACTGCTGTAAATGTTTCCAAGGCGCAGTACTAAAGCACAAGAGTGTATTGTATGTATTAACTTTGTTACACTTACCCGGGAAATCACTACAAAGGATCCCCGGATGCATATAGTGCAAGGAGGTAGTTAGGTGCCACCTATGTATTTACAGAGAAATTACTTCTACATCCTGATGCTTGCTACTGAGTTTCGACCTGGACTACAGTAAGTATGTTCATATACGAGTGCATGCAACGTATCCATTTCTATATTGAGATCTACACCCAAGTCGAGTAGGTCAACCCAGGCAGATATTTATAGAGCTATCAGCCTTGACACATGCTGTGGGCATGGTGGTCTAGATCCAATTCACCATACATAGTCCGCGAGCCACTTAACCCTGCTCACTTCCTCCAGGCAGTCACGCAAGGGTATCCTGGTAAAAATTAATATATGGATGCATCATAAGCTCGTCATGTGCATAGTAGTTATCTGTATACGACTCAGTATCTCTGTGCCTTTGTACGACAGTAGTCAATATCTGGAGCTCAGGAGGCTGGAGCAAGATAGTCGTACCGACGCGCTTTGCGCACAGAGAATTTGGTTGCGAGCACTTGTGGGGTCCACATGCGCACCTTTATAGCCTTCTGTTTATTTTCTATGTAATGGGATTGGCGTCCTTATTTAATACATGACTTGACTAGTGAATGGACTGAGAACATATAGAGTATAATGCGAGATATATATTTTAGGTTGCTGTGGGAAAGAGATCTCGAGATAATCAACCCTGCATGCACTTCCCCAGCTTACATGACAAATAGGTGTTGTGGAGCCCGGACCAGGGCTAGGGGGGAAACCAGGCAAACTTATCGAGCTGTTGAGTATGGCAGCTATCCTGATCTACAAGGACCTGGCCAATGGATATACGTTAATTAACCTTTGCAGGAACTTGATATATTCGCCGGGGAAAACGCCATACGCCGGGAAAGCGCCTTGATTTATGGTGAGCTTTCATATATCTCTATCGTAGCTTACTCGCCAACAAATGAATGCAAGGCGGCACGATCAATGCAGGGAGGTCGGCTTAACCTGGAATTTAAAAAGACCTATAGTTACGGGAGTAGAATATGTGCACTCTACCAGACTGGCTGGATCCGAGAGTGTATTAGTTACGCCGGTGGGTGGTTATGATTGATAGATATTAATGGTACAATATTACCAAGTACATTGTAACACAATCATGGGAACCAGGTTGGTCTTGCATTCCACGCAACTGGGGCTTCCGGGGTATTTTCCAGCCTAGGACTGGAGATCTCAAACGGCGATTAATATCACTTATATTAATGAATATACTCAACAAACCAACAATCTATTTCTTGGAATACAACGGATGAGGGGTTCATAGGTTGCACAGCATTAATGTGGCCTGAATTATAACGTTTTGTAGGAATATTTTCGAGCCTGATGGGGTAGTATCGTCGTCATTACAGCTTCTAGGCAAGCCTAAGCCTATGATTAATTCCCAGTTGGTATATAACTAAGCCATTCCCATTGTGCCCTTGCTATCTCGGCATTGATCAAACTCCAGCTCCCCCACAATATAGGCATGTATCACCGGTTAGCATCGGCGCCAGGGGTATACTGTACTCGAAATCTGCTGACGTTTGGGAACTGGACCGTAGCTTGCATATGTGACCGAGACATACCTTATCTCGGGAACTTAATTAAGAGCCTCAGTGATATCGTGCAATTACCTAGTGCAACACCAGAGACGAGAGGAAGCAATTATAGAATAACAAACTTCGAGCATTTGTGTGCTGTGTGAGGTGATACAATGGCTGTTTTATTGGCTGATGAATTTGAGAGAGCTACATCTAGCCCCATTCCCACAAAATGCGGAAATCTTTCCCAAGCTGATGTAGGAGGACAAACGACGGTGAAGTATCCAAGACCAGAACACCTAGCAGAAAGTGAGGAAAGTATGGAAAATTGAATTTACCAGATAACTACATCATTAAAATGTTAGATTTAGGGGGAAAGTCCAAAGGTTTGATCTATATTTTTACAGATTGGTAGCTAAATCGTGCAGTATGACATGTCTCACCAAGGCTTTGTCATGCTACTAGGTATCCTGAACCGGTGAGGGTCTTGCGCATTAGTGTATCTAGGCACGCTAACTGTCTATGAAATAAGATACCTGACTCATTGATGAATAATTACTGCAGACATAACTGAATGTAGTCTCCGGAATTGGCCCCCTTTGTTTTATGGGTTATTAGACTCGACAATTGTCGATAGTTATATTTTATACAACTTGTATAAACGAGATGCCAGACATAAGGGATTCCGACTTGGGCTAGCTACTTCACTGATTGCTGAGGGCCCACCGCAGCAATCTGAATTGATATCGTGATACCGCAGACGCCAAAACCAAGGTATGACATAGCACCAAGGCATATGCACATACTTGGATATATCCATCAAAAGAAGAAGCTATGGAGGAAATGTAGCATTTGTACAGAGAAGACCCCATATTAATGCTTAGAGGGTCAGAATTCCATTTGTGTATTCTCTACGAGAGCTTGTGCCAACCAGACTATTTGTGTATACTGTATATAGCTATCATATGTAGTTAGCGTGCCTAGATACACTAATGCACAAGACCCTCGTTCACCAGATATACATCGTGCATAATTTTGTCTCTGCCTTGCCAATATACAAAATACCTGCATTGCACCGACTACGTACAAGCAGGCTGACTTGACGGAGCAACATTAAGCCTAGTCTGCATCATTGAGTAGTAATAGCTCAGCCCTTCAGGACACAGTATCCACAACTAACTGAGGGATAAGTACATGAAAAACAAACAACCCATGCCCGAAAGCTTAATGATCTACTCTTTACATGTAACAATGCGATGTTACACTCACAATGCATTCAGAAAAGGACGCATGACAGGTAAGCTGTCCATCCCAATTGCCCGAGTTCGGCCCTGCACAGGAAGTACTAGTGAATTATATACGAATAGTGGCAGATATATACAAAGTAGATATATAGTCGGGTACGTAGGTACATATCCAGCACTCCTCGATAGCCGCAAGCCATGACAAGGGAATGAGGGCAGTGGACTTGAGGTATGGGGTGATTAACGGAAGCCAATCACAAGCTTTCAAATAGAGGAATATAAACTTAAGAAAGAACACCGATCAATATATCTCGGTTCTCGGCCACTAGTACATGCAGGTATGTTCGTGCGTGTGGAGTACTTGACGCTGTAGCGGTTAACTTCGGCTGAATCCATGAATATGTATGGTTGTTCGCACTTTGCGCCGAGCATGCGGCCTCGGCCTAGCTGATCCCCTATAGCTACCAGTTGGGTTCAGCCTGGATGCGTGGGCCTAGATATCGACAGGCCTGACGGGTGAGGTACATTAACTTGCTGATAAGGCTGGCGAGCGCGAAGTCTCCCAAGGCCGACGATACTGGCAACCTGATATCAATTACGACATTGATATAATTGAAGGCTGATAGATAGATTGAGATGTGAGTAATCGACCTGAAGGAAGGACGGCGTTGCAACATGTAACAGACGAGTAGAATTCTTGGGGTGTAGTAGCCACGCTAATCATCAACAATGATTTTGGGGGCGCTTGCAAAGCTCTTCGATATCCAGTGCTTCTGTAGCAGTTACCATGGGTCCTATCTTTCTACCTCGGTAGAGGTGAGGGTTACTTCTGTAGACTTGATTTATCTGCCTCGATTTGTGCTGTAGGGCCATGCAAAACGATGTCATTGCGTTGTATTGGTTCTGGGGTAGAGATGGATTGGGAACGTGGGGCAATAATGTGAGCCACACATGGCGTTTGAAAGTTGTGCCTAGGCCTATCAATGAATACGACATCTGTGAGCGGCTATGAGATACTACGTAGTACGGGTTATCAGCGCACGTGAATGCAATGTGTACTTACTGTAGGCACTTAGCTTGGCTTTGACCTGAATGTTTTTGGTGTACTAAGGCTCCAATTTGCTGCACAGGTGAAGATCTTTCTCGGATATCCGGAGTCTAGTTCTCAAACCCAAACTTCGGTTGGAAGGGGGCAGCGCGTGTCATGTACACGAGCTTGAAGCTTATTTGGCACAATGTGATTGCTCCAGTCACCATATCATTCTTAGAACACTTCTGAGGACATCCAATTAGCTCCATCAGCGTCGAGGCTTCATGATATAAAGGCAACGACAAAAAAAAAAGAATTCAAGCGGCTCAATATGGATTATAAATTCTCTCATCCCCAGCTGCTTTGGGGGTAGCATGCGAAGTTGATGCTGCAAACCTGGAAACTCGAATGAACAAAGATATTTAGCAGTAATCCTCACCCCCCACGGTTAGTGCAATCACCCAAGCGAAACCATTTCTCAATAGGTATATGGAAACGCAATTTGGGGACCTACCGCCTTTCCCAACCTACTCTTATTCTCCCATCATATCCTAAATCAACTTGACCAACAATATAGAGTAGCTCCAGCAAAAATCCAAGCTAACGAAGTAAATATCCTGTGTTCCCTCGTATATCCAGCGGGATAGCCAATTCTCCACTAGGAGCCGAACCACAACGCACAATGCAACAGCCTGCTGGACTTCCCGTAGGGCAGCAGGCCCAAGCACAGGAAGCTCACCCCGCACCGGCAACCGCACGCATTGCAAACATCTGTGAGAATCCAGACTTATATCCACTGCAATTGGGGGGCTACCTGGAGGAGACAGGAAGCTATGGTGGCTGCATCTTTGGTCGGCTATATTCGCCACCCGTTGGTCATGGTCAAACTGAAATGGGTGTCCAACATCCACAACAACCTATCCTGTCTCGGTACCTAGATAGTGTCCTTGAAACTCTACCAGGGGAACACCAACTGTCACCTCCGAGATTGGGAGAAAATATCGAGGCGTCAGAAACGGCCGGCGGGTCCGAATTTGTTCGAACATTTGAGCTATTAGCCACGGGTATCCCACAGCAGCCAAATACACCTAGATCCACAGGTTCTGCTGAGGAGCATGAAGAGACACCCCGGATGCTGCAAAGATATATTGATCAGGAGTCTGGGAAGGATGGCGGCTCCGTGTACGCACGGCTATTTGAGACCCTGGATACTCTCAAAGTCATGGAAAATCTCCATAACAAATGAGGGCGCCTCCATATGCTCCACTGACCCCTTCAAGTTGACATTCGCACTCCAATCTGTTGTCAAGCATCCCGGAATTATCCCCCAACTTTGATGAGTGGTGATCTCAAATCATCAGGAGGGCCTAAAGTTTCCATGGCTCCGGTGTTCACCCGCTATCGGTGCAATACAATGAGTTTCGGGGAACTGCAATTTCTTTCTTCCTTATCATGCTGTCCGGCTCGTTGTCAATTCCCAGTGCAGCGATACCTGCCAACGTCGTTTTTTTTTCTTCCTTCAGGTAGGCATCCGATATTTTGCTCATGCCGCTCTTTCACCGACACAATACGCACCACCCAATTACACTCCTTGTCACTTGTACTGTTTAATTCCCACCGTCGTCGGAACCCTCAATTCTTCCTATTTCCAATTTCCTCGTCCAAAACGTTCACTTGCCGAGTCGTCGTCTTTGCTCTGATGCATCCTTCTTCACATAAGTCTTTCTTTAAAATTCCAAGTCTCCAAGTTGGATGTATTTCCCTCAGCTCCTCGCCCTTTCTAGTACCCATAATCCACTCTAAATCATGTCGAGGTGAAGTTGAACGGGTGAGATTAGGGCTGATTCGTTTCATTCCGGATTATTTTCAACCTCCATCTGTCTGTCGTTAAATGCAAGAATTTTTGTTTGGTCGAATCTATTGTGCAAGGCCCTGATTACCTTCAGAGCTCGAGTGAGAAGGAACGTCACGGCCGTCTGTTAAAGGGCACCAGGAGAAAGGTGGACCCGGATGTGAAAGTTCCGAGGGAGGCTGAGTAATTCATCCTGGACTCATTTCCCCAAAACTAGTCAGTTTGCCACCCAGACGTGGCTCTCACCGATGGTGGTGTGTGCGGGGAAAAAAAAAAAAAACAGGCTGGTCAAATTAATATACTCATATCGCATACTCCGGGGGCTCGGTCAAGCTTCCGAAGTGGTGATTCGCACATAATGTATCAGGTGAAGTACGTGGATAGCCTGGCTGCATGTCGTATGTCTCCAACTAATAGCTGCTCACCACATATAACATCAATCTTTGTTTATATGGTTTCAGCTCGACTCTTAGTGACACGATTTGACTTCGTCATCCTTGGACCGAATCGAATTCAAACAGCTTATCCATGTGCTCTGAATTGAACGAAACATACCGAAAATATGAGCATATCGCGAATCCCAATGCTTGAAGGGTGTTGGAAAACTTTGCGTGCTGGGGTTGTGATAACACGCGAATACTATAGGCGGGGCCCGACAGATCGTCAAACCGCACTCTAGGGGCCGGTATTAATAGGTAGAGTCCAGAGCCTGAATAGGCAAATGTAGTGAGAAATTAGGTACCGGTACGAGTACAGTACATATGCATATATGTATCACCTATTCGGGATAGTGCCCGTGAAGGCAGAGAGTTGTGTTTTTCTTCCAATACAAATAGATGCACATGTGGTACTATCTGTAGAGAACACAACCCTACAGCTGGTCCTCTTAGCCATATTTATTTACACTCTCAGTGGGAATTGATCGATCGCTCAGAGTTTGCAACTGAAGAATTGCCCCGTTTCCTGTCGTGTATTTTTTTTATTTTTTCCTGGGCTAACGATGGGTAGTTGACATCTGGACCCGAACGCAAGTCTGAAGGTGGTGCCGTTCAAATCTAAACCACTCGAAAATTACATTTGTCATATGCATTCAACCTATCTGAGGCGCTTCCTGCAATCGGAGAGTTCCAGAAGCCGCAGTTCCCGTTTCAGCTGCAGGTGATACGTAGCTTCGAACAAGAATGTAAAGCAAGTTTAGCCGACCATTGAATTGAGCTATCCTTAACAGGGATGGAAGCTGCCTTACGGCTCCGACTTGGTTACTAGTGGTTAATGGTTTCGTAGTCTCAAGGAAAGTTTTTTCTTATACTGGTATACTGAAGATCTATCACAATTTGCAGCGCACGTATGATTCAGAGCCATGGCCATAGCGATAGCATCAGGGTACCAATTTACTGGAGTAAGATCAATTTCTACGAGGGGATGTATTCGAGTCGGTGCTTGCACAGTTATAGCCAGTTGCTGGAAAGGGTTTTTGGAGATATGATCTGACGAAACTTTTCGGAGGCCGAACTATGCCCCTCCAGATGTATTAAACAGCTTGAAGTGGATGCCCACCGTATCCTAAAACATCTCACTAACTCGAGACATACAACTAACGCGCCTGTACATATTCTCAATCGTCCATTCCTCCTCCACCTGAGCCGAAATTTATCCACTTGTCAGTAAGCCATCTAGGATCGCTACTGTAACCTTGTCGAGAGCATTTAAGCACACAATTCTGTAGATTGTCAATAGCAGTCCAGAAACTGTGGGAGGAGAAAATGGAGAAGAAGATTCAGTGGAAGCGGGGGTTTTGCCGCGGGGCCTAGCAAGAGAGGGTGGTATCGAAATGTAAAATTGATCCATAGGTGAAGAGGCAGAGATGGGTTGTTGGAATGCTATAGAGGTATGTGTTAACATTTTGGGTAATCTGTAGATGTATTACTTGGTATCTGGTTGTGATAAAGTATAACAGTAGGTAGAATCCAAGTATCAATATGGTTGTGAGAGAGCAAAGGACATCAGGAAGACGGTGTGTTTATAGTTCCCTGAAGCAGGGTAAGGATCCTTGTGTTCCATGATAAAGTATAGCATTGCTGGGCGCGAGAGTTCTTGCTTGGGTCCCACCTTGGCTTTACCTCGAATGATACGCCTTGCAATACTGGTCAGGGAAAATTTCTGCAAATTGAAGTCAGCTTATCAATCCCTTAGCATATCGCCGGAGCAGACCGCCCTTCTTTTCGCATAAACGCTGATTCTCACTTCAAAGCCACCTTGAATTTGTATAGGTAGGACACGAGGGGAGTATGTTTGCAGGGGGTAAACTACCGAGCAGTTCAAGAGCTACTTCCCACCAACCACCCCGCCACGGCTGTAAGCCGATTGCCGGTATAAGCTTTTGTTAAAGAAATTCCTAGCAACCAAGGAACACTTAGAAGTCCATTGGAGAGTATATCCTTGTTAGCGCTTGCAGGGGCGGCACATTTCGGATTAATGCTTGCATAGAACCTCGCACGTCTGATGGCGGAGAATTCTCACCGGTCAGCAACTCGGATAACCACATGGCAGCCTAGTATCTGGATGGTGAGACTTTGGTGTGTACATGAGAGTCGAATTGTAGGAATGTAATGTGACCTGTTTAACGTAATGGAAATAGAACGTATATGTGGTCTCTCTGTTCGGATTATATTACGTACGTTAACGCTATGGGAAGACTGGTCAATGGGGGGTGTATGACCCCTGGCATCATAGGATACATAGTTCCGCGGAACACTCTATAAGGATCATTGAAAGGTGGGGCAGGGGTATCCTTCTCTGGTAACCGCATTTGATGGGGTATCCCTGTTTGCTATGGGCACAAACCAGAGATGGACGGATAAACCATGGCTAAAAGTGTGAAAAACCCTTGGACTGCGAACCGTGTCTTCTTGTACTCTCTCAACTTAATAGAAATCTAGGGAGCCCAAGAACTATAATGACAAGCTCTCACCAATCTCACCAATATTAACTGCCTGACAAGAGCATGCTAGGCCTAGTTTTTGCGCAATTAAGACAGAAAGTCTAATGGCAATCTTATAGTTGTGCCTCTGGGATTTCCACGCTAAAAAATGAATATTATGTATCTGTGACAAGGCAATAGGCACAGAGGTGAGGAAGAAGTGCAGAACGGTTCATAGTCATATGAATTTAAAGCCTGGTTCCCGTATCTAGAGCGGGGGTCAATTACAAGATTGTACTCTGGCTCCCGTTTCACCCCCATCAAATTCCGCTCAATGCTGGGCAATTGCAACTTGTCTGAATTTGAGGGCGGCGAAAAGGTTATAATTAGCCATCCAGAGCCTCCCCCACGTCAAAGTATTTTGATTTGTGTTCAAATATGTATTACAGTATACATATGTATCATATCACCACATAGAAGGCTGCCACTTGAGATTATTCTATATTTGCATGAGAGCCCGGGAGGGATACCCGAAGTAAGCATTGAACACATTGAACTTGACATGGCAGCCTAATAGTCTCATGATTCTCCTGGTTCTGCTTCGAAGCGACTGGGGAGGAATATGGACCAAATTTAAATTTATATCCCGGTTCATGCTGGTGCCGGAGAAACATTATGTTGCCACTATATGCTGGTGCGCATATGCATGCAAGCTCCAAGATCTATATAAATCCGGTGCACGTACATTAGTGCCTGTGGAACACTCTAGAACGGTACTTAGCATGGTTAGCACGGGAGGATCCGTATACTGGGGTATGGCAAGTCAAAGTGGAAAGCGAGTTTTAATGGACAAGAGGAATGACTTTGGTATAGCGAATTGCTTAGCCCAGCTGCAAATGAGAAAGGACCCTGCTGGTGTTGACGTGATGCCTGCTGGCATTAAAGCTATGGTTTTTCTCCCCTCTAGTTGCTCACTGCCTTGCCCCCTGCCAAAACACTGCGCTTTCTACTTTGACTTGCCATACCCAAGTAGCTCCCTGAACTTGATAAAAGACTGTAATGTGATAGAACTGCGAAGGTATTGTATGTAGGGCTAGACGAATGGGGTTTCCCGTGATAACTAAACTAGATCGCGTATGCATGATATGCGTGGGCCAAAGGACGGGATTGGTATATGGCATCGGAGATGCAATAGCTTTTGTGTGTGGGAACTCGAGCTGGTGGCCCCAGGCGCCTGGCTAACAAATCCTATGCAGGGGGTGACATTATGATACACAAGGACACGATCAATAGAATATTCGCGTGTCGCCCCGGTTCATGCAGTGCAACGCGGATCGGGCCCGAGCTAGCCATACACAGTCTGAAGCAATGCGCATTGTAAGATATCGCAAATACGCAACCGTAACGGGGCCTGCGCCGGCGCCGGCGCCGGAGTAAATATCCCAGGACGCTTGTCGTGCCAGTGCCGTGTGGCGGGGTGTGAAAATCCGGATTAATATATACGATTTCGGTGACCTCTTGTTGTAAAATCAGGCCTATACCCGAAGATCAATAATCGCGGCTAAAGTAACCAGTAAATGGAATTGAGCTCAAATCAACATATTCCCTGCCAGTCGATTCTCCCATAGAATTCTCTGTAGATACCTAGCTTAAAGTTAAGGATTCTGTGAACTAAAGGCTTAACTACATAATGACTGGTATGACAGCCTGTTAAATCACTGACTCCAGGCTTAAGCAGTAGCGGTTTGCCTTTCACGCATGTATTCTGGCTCCTGAAGTGGGCGTTTGGGTAACAAATAAGGTTGTGATGGGCATGAGTGGGAATATGTATGCCCCATGCACGGCACATGTAATAGCGCTCCGGCCAGTATCTACAACCAAAAAATGAGTACCAGTTCTCTGAATTATTGGTGTTACTCGCTTGTTAACTCGATTGCATAGTTTAATTTTCCTGTTCAGGGTTTACTTGACCCCCTTGTGTCTATCTCTCGCCTTTTTGCTGCAATGGAAGTCGTTATTACTAGTCTCTTAGAAGCGCCTAGGAAAGAGGACCGATGCATATGGTTACATTCCACATCCTCGCCCCTGTACTTGAAAATGCACCTGCTCATGAACGCATACTGAGGAGCAACAGATCTAGTAAGGGCCAAGCTTAGTGTCGGCTTTCCTTTCAGCCTTGCCACTTCGATTGAACTCCTAGGTGTAGTTGAGCTTGAGTGTGAGCTAGCTCTCCTCCAGTATATAAAACCCTGGAGAATCCAGTGCAAGAAACATCACTGGCAGCCCCATATCGGTCAGCGTATCTAGAGTAGCCCATAGTCTCCATCTGATCCAAACCAAAGCACAATTGCGATCACACAACTGCAAACCTACACTCCCCCCCTCTACCAACCTAAACGAGACCCAATTTTCACCTCCCGAGGCGGCAGAAAGTAGATATCAGGTTTCTGTGGGCATTAATATTTCTTGCTGGAATTTCAAGCGGTATGGGCTATTTCCCCCTGATTTTGCACCAGTTCACACTCTTGCTTGTTAATGATCCTGGCATACTTATTCAAGAAACATTAGTGTTGGATTCAAATGGCTAAGAACTATGGCACTGAGGTCAATAGTGCTATCCGCAAAGCACAACCGATGAGAGCCATTGGAACTACCTCGCATTCGCCATGCAGAGCTATCAATAGCGCAAGCCCAAGTGCGAGTGACGCCACGGAAGTGAGCACCAATTTGAAAAGGAACTCAAACCTCAGATCCAATGTTGCCGTACACGCATGCGCGCAGCGCACCTACAACACACATTCAGAGCATTGCAATCGCGCTGGTGACATGGACGACGTACCGGAAAGCAATAGGACAATGGACTCACAACCTGGCATGAGACGACTAGAGTCATCAGACATCCCGTGGCCAACTACCGATACAGGAAGCTCAAGTACTACTATTTCAATCCAACCTTATTCCAATGGCCTGGAATCGCGTGTTGAACGACTCCCAGGCCAAAATCTATGTATGCAAGAACCCCCAGTTGCAAATGCCCATGGACAGGCAGGTGGGGGACCGGGAATATCAATTGCCATGCAAAGGTATCTTTTAGAGCCTGCAAGAGATGGGGGACCAACTTATGCGCTATTGTGGGGTACTGCATGGTGAGGACCTACACTGTGGAAGAGGTGGGCGGTTCGCAAACACATTATATATATGTATATGACTATTGTTAGGCTGCAATATTTTTAATATTTGGAGTCTGCATGTCGGTAATTCCAGTTATGTCTGCAAAATACTTTCTTTCACTCAAGCGTGTTCCTACTCAGCTGTAGGTTGAAGGCTTTCATGACTTGGATGTACCCTCGTATTTTTCTTGTTTTCATCTCCCTAGCTAGATCTCTTTGGCCGTGGCTACTTTTCGACAGCCATATTTCAATACTTTCCATAATGTTGTAACAAGCCGTTTCCATGCAACCAAAATTTGTATATTTCTCTCTGTTCTTTCAGTAGATCTCCTCAAAAATATTCACAGGAGGTAGGGTTTAGAATATAGATTTTTGTTTGGACGCACTCGAGTTATTTTACCTGACTGGCTTGCTCTAACACAGAGCTCGCCACAAATGCCATGTCGTTAGCACCGAGTCCCTAACACCGAGTCGTTAGCACCGAGTCCCTAACACCGAGTCGTTAGCACCGAGTCCATAACACCGAGTCGTTGCACCGAGCCCCTAACACCGAGCCAGTGTAGAGCCTGATTTGTGTAACGTCACCAGACTAAGTAACTAGATTCGACGCTAAGCCAAACTGGTGAACGTAGCGTTCAGAAGGACCCAAAACGGAAGTCGCTGGGAAAAGTGCCACTATTCGAACAAGAAATAGGAATCCCAATATATTTTCTGATTAACATACTTGTGTAGAAAAGACATCAGTTCAAAAGGAAGACATGGTAAAATTCGTCCGCAGAGTAAGAAATAATATCTTTTTATTTGTTATGAAAAATACTGAGGCAGAACAGACTTAGTCAATCAAGGTATCGGCATGAGCTCGAGCAGTTTGGGCCATCTTGTTTGACTGTATGGTCGCAGCACAACTTGACTTGGAAGTGTCGACATCGGCTATCGTATTCTCACATATATAAACTAGATATTCGTGCATTAGATTATAAGTTGTCCACAATCATTAAGAGACTCACACGGGAACCGTTCCATTCCTGGCAAGAGTCTCTGGCGTCGGCTGGTGGGTGACTAGTCTATAGCGGTGGGGGTCGTTGGTGGGGATTGTGAATCTGGGTTAACGTTGAATGCATGCCGTACACGCGCTGGAACTTCTCACTGCCAGAGTCTGTCGGTTATCCGAGTGTTTCCTGGGAGAGGTAAGTCTCCGTTATTGGGCACCGTGGGTGAAGTTGGTGGTGCGTTCATAGTTTGTTCGTGGCTTTTGGGAGGAGGTCCTAGAGCTAGGGAGAGTTTGGATATGCACCAAGGATTTGGGTCGTGGAGGTATTAGAATTAATGGGAGAAACGGGGGTACTGAGTTTCGGTGATGAAACCTGCTATAGGATGAGCACACAGGCTGAACCAACAGGCTTGACGCCGCTGCCCCATGAGAGAGATATATATATGTATTTGGTGGCCAATCAGGGTTGCGATAGTTATAAGCATAGGACTGTGAATGGGGTCTCTTTTTACGGTGACCAGCGATTGATGCCGATTGTCAGCGAAATGAGATAGAAAATGAGAACAAACCATTTGCCAGTGTGAAGGGTGCATGCTGTATTGGCGCCAGCAAGGGTGTTCCCATGGTGAAGCTTGCATGCACATGGTCCAGCTAGCGCTAGCGCAAGGCGACTGATAGTCTGGCAAGGGATGCACTAGTAGCCCCTAAACTTCAACGGGCCGCAATTGGTTCTGTTGCTCTACTGTACCAATGTCGCCTAACTACCTGATGATAGGGATGTTGTCATGGGGGTACAGTGGCGTTTTGTACTCGAATTGCTTGGTGTGGGTGAAGCGTGCGAGCGGCGGTTAACTGGTGTCACAAGGGTCATGTATCTCAGCTTCGCTGTCTTGGCATTTACAGAGCTGTTCTTGACTAAATTGTAATTAAGCCTAGGATGATCGAAAGCCGACTGTCGTGACAGCTCAGTTTCACTATAGCCGAGGGCTAACGCTGAATAAAACCGTCTCTATCCTTTCGCTTTCATTATACCTATTATTTTCACTACGGTGTGCCTTACCTGTGTGTAGAAACCCTTCACTAGCTAGGAACGAGAGCGAGAAGCGGCTGTGAGACAACTTAGCCTAGTTTAGTAACAGTCCAACAAAAATGCCCGCACGCAAGGTCCAGGTTGTCTCAGCACCATTTAGGTATGAAGAGGTGTGCCTGAACTTGGTTGAATAAAACTATCTGGAGATGTACTTGAATCCCCCCCAAAAGCCACCTATACATATGCTTGATGCCTTGATACCCTTCCTCAACTTCTGTAGAGAACAGGCAGATCCTAGGTAGCAACGGTGATCAAGATAGTTCTCTGTGCATCGTACCCCGGGTCCATTGTTAGAGTACTTGCTTATTAATAGCCACTTTACATAAATCCCCCACATTGTTATGGTGAATGTTAACTTGCGTGGCACTCAAACATTTGTTCATACTGTACATCCACATGCGCTCGATGTGGTGAGGAAAATTTGATACTTCACATCATGAATACATATTATGTGGTTGGTCATATTGTGAAACGGTTCATCTAGCATTATCCAGAGTCAAAGACAACTGATGACTATCTATCACTTTTTACTTTTCAATGTTGATTAAACAGGGTATTGACTATCAGCCTCAGCCATTCAACTCCTTTGCTTGCGTTTCCCCGTTGTTTTGTGTGCCTCCCGCTTTGGATAAAAGGTTCTTTTTCTCACCTGGGTCTTATATTCACTATATTAAGCACTTCACGGGTATTCCCGTCTACATTCGTGGAAGCTTCCCTGGCCATGTGATTTCTTTTCCCGACGGTAGGAGTAGCTTTCCGGACCCCGGATATGAATACCGTCGTAGCTAGTCTATATGCGGCAGGTGGGCCCGGCTGGCGGAATATTTTTGCATTGATGTGAATCAAAACGTTGTCTCGGCACAGCCAATGAAGTAAGGGAGCTTAACAGTAAAATCTATATGTACCGGCCCTACCTGCTTTCATAGGAAAAGGTATGTGGCTATGCAGTATTATGCAAATATATATGCTATTATATGGCCTGACATGTGTGGTAAGGATGCTGCTGCTGCTGAAGCTTATGGCGTGCAGGACCCTGCTGTTGCTCGATGCCCTGCGGTTAACTCAGAGATGGTGCTGCTGAACTTTATTGCTGCAACGCACTGTTTCAGGATGAGCATAGATTCTGCTATTGAGTGTTAATGTTCCGATTCTTCACATTTCATTACACCAGTATTATACAGTCCCATTCAGGAACTGTCCGGGACGCATAAATGAGGGAGCGCATAACTGGTTCAGGTGGATTGCATAAAGATACTATTTTGCCTATGCCAGGCAGAACGAAGCCGGCTGGGCGGTTCTAGGCATCATCAGAGAATCGAGCTACCTAGCATATGCAAAATTCCCATTTATGTAGCACATATGAACCGGTTATGCGTGCCCTCATTTATGCAACTCGGACAGTTCCTGAATGGGACTGTAGCATTCAGATGCAATTCCGCGGCCGCACATATAGGCCCCAAGCCTAGCAATATAACAGATATTATCCAAGTATAGTTCTAGCTCGGATAATGTGTACATGTTGGCTATGCAGCAGTATCATAAGACATTACAGTTCTTGTGACGATATGAAAATTGGTATCATGTAAGCAGCATTGCTGGTATAATTTTTGTCTAAATTTAATGGCGCTACGAAGTAATATGCTTTATAGTTGCCGATCGCTCCCAGGTGGCTATGGGGAGGGGAGTTGAACGTGATGCGGGGCGGGTCTGAATAACGTCTATAAACAAACTCCTTCTGCGTCGGTGGGTAAGGCCACTCTATCAACCAGCCTTGTCACCACATGCGCGCACAGTCTGTGGGGTCCACTACACTAGGGTCAATGTTGAGTTCCGTACAGCATGGGTAACGGCGCGCTAAACTTCCTAGACCCATGTCACCGGAAAATATTCCTCCCAACTAGATCTCGATCCATTCCAGTGTCCCAGGAGCTCAAGAGGCAGTGCAACCAGGCCCAACCAGTTATGTACCTATCCCTTGTGCCTTATCGCTCACGTTGGTAAACTTCGCTGGTGGCAGGAGTTGCGGACCGGTAATATCACTTGGCACGCTCAAGTTGGACGAGACCCTTTATAAATACATTTGCGATGGAAATACATTTAATTCACATACACACAGATGGGGGATTCATCATTTATCATAAGCAGGCTCCAGCCTGATATATTAAGGAATAGTGTAAATAAATAAATGTATGGCCGGGAGTGCTAGGACAGGAAAAAGGCGTTGAAGATGTGTTGGACACGGAAGTGGAGGTAAGAGGTCGTTCAGAAATCAAGCAAAGGTATCCTTGATCATAGGGACCACTGCTGGGTCCCGCTGGATGAACGAAGTGAACTGACGGAGAATCCATAATCCGTAGTCCAGAGGACGCCCATAATTGAAGGTAGTTGGAATACAACAGGTTAGCATATTCAGTTATTCGCTAGAATTCCCCAAGTGCGACATGTACGCCAAGTATATCGTTGCGAGCTCGCATGCTTTATGACATTGTGGTAATGTGATCGAGCCCCTGGCCTAGGAATAAGATTGGACTGTGTACCTTTCGCACTACTCAGTCATAGACAATCAACTACAAACAAGAGTAGGGCGGGTAAGGTATTTATTCAAATACATAAAAGTTCGAGGCCCACAGTGTGGCGAAGTGATTTAGATGATTATATATTAGGAACCAGTCCGGGTCCCCTCCAGCGCATTGGTCGCGGGAACTGGTGTATATTGATTGAACTACCGGATTTCGGAGATTTGAGAAGGTATTGCTGCGTTGCCGGTGGTGGCTGTCGGGGCAGGTTTGCCAGAGGCTTCTGTTGTGTATTAGTGATAGTCGGGGAACGACGAATAGGGTGAGGTTGGTGGATGGGTAGATTGGTTGTCCAAGCCATATCTCAAACTGCGATTAATAGCACTCATGCCCGCACTTCCAGACTCCATGTATTCTGAACCCATCCACTAGAGAACTTCACGAGTGGCACCACACCGGTAGGATAGATAAGATCATTCAATATCCTTGCTTTTTCCCCAATAAGTTTTCCACCAATGGATCCATCTGTGTCATACTTAATACAAAACCCACTCCGATAGCGCAGATTCAAATTCTGGGCGAAGAGCTTCTCTCCCTGTGAGACTTGTTGATAGTTCTGCCTCCTGCTAGCAGTAAATCGGGAGCTTCATTGATTCCTCGAAGGAACTACTTTAGTTGATTGGTCGATCAAAAGATGCCTCAAACCTAATAATTATATCAGTAAACATTTATTACCCTTGTAAATTTGCCATTGAGATAGCTCATGTTGATTCAGAGAACTTCCTTATTTGTGTGTGTACTGGATATTCCAAGCGAGTTCCGTTGAGTTTAGAAGAGGTCGATGTCCTAAGAGGTCGACTAAACGTTCATGGATTGGTGCGCAGGTTCGACTGGTAGTCCTGAGCTAGGACACTCTTATGTGGTAAACCTCCTTGTTAGGGTAGATTTGGTGGGTAGGTTCAAGAGGGACTCGGGGGCTGAAGTAACGAGAATTCGGGATATTTTATGAGACTACCTCCTTAAGCCCTAGAGGAATACGAGTGCATATGGTGTCAGTGATAGAGTCTGCCAGCCTGACTTCGGGCTACATACTAGCTTGTATTGGATATCTCGGCTCCAGGAGGACACCACACACAGGCTCCTGACCCTTAAGGCTGTTTACCTAGTAAATGTACCTCGCTTATTAGATAGCGTATTTCAGAGATTAACAAACAGCGCGTGAGCCTTTGAAAATTTTCAAGGCTGCTTGAACCGGCCATCCACCATTTCGGTCTCATGCGAGCGAACACCTTGAATATCAGGCCTGATCGGGTGGGGATCTGGAAAATACGGCATATTCTGAGAAACCGAGCCTATATAGGTAATATATCCAGAGGGATGAAATATTTTAGCGAGAAATACGTAGTTTATTTTGGACCAGAGCTCTGCTATTTTGTCAATTCCGGAGGACAAGTTCAGTGACTTAGGGGTAAGCTTCTTGCTTTTGCACAAAGCTACCAAGCAAGAACTATATATCACCTCATGCCTTTCTCCGTTGTATATCCATTGGTCTTGTTTTTATCTACTGTATACGGAGCTCGGAGCGTATTCAATAAGCGGGGTTCGACTGTAGCTCTGGATTGGTAGTTTTTGCTGCCAATTTGTGCATAGCACTGGAAGGAGGTACATAGACCCCGTAGAAAGAGTAATGGCGGACAATTCGCGGTGCTGTTGGCCATGGGGAACAGTGATTACAATGTAGCCTCGGGGGGGGGGCATGCCCCTTGGTCAGCGCCGTATCGGGTTTTCGCAAATATGTGAGTTCAGTGAGCTACGTTGAATATCAAAAGTGACCAGGATAGTCTTTGCAACTATCTGCTAGCTGTGTATCCCTGGATGCATGAATTTAAACGCTGGCCGCGGGAGAACGGCCGCGGGAGAACGACTGCGGGAGAACGGCCTCGGGAGAACGGCCGCGCCGAATGCCGATTGAATTGCAACTTTGCCAGGGGCCAAGTCTACCAATAGAAAGCGAGCGGTCATGACGGTATCACACAGGGTAAACACACAGAATAGGTGGCTCTAGTGGTATAAATAGCTTTCCAAGCTCAGCCCCCAGGGCCCCAACTCCAGTATTTTTCTTTGGATGAAGGATCTGGAGGAAGTATTTTGGTAGTTGATTATCATTGGTGGTGTCTTACAAAGATCGTAGGATAACTACTCCCGCAAAGTATCTCAACATCTGAATAGCTCAAGTATTTCATTATAACCAACGTTCTTATTATACTCAAAATTTCCGATTAGGGGCATAACCGTAAATGGAGGACGACGGTCCGGTCCATTGGCTTTCCACCATAGCACCGGATATTGCATTAGCGGACACAAGGAGTGCTGACTACGACTATCACCTCCATGAACCTCATCTTGTCCCATATAAATTTCAGGATGTTAGCAATTGTGCCCTATAGCCAGTGAAATCTCACCTCAATCTCTCATCCAAATCTCAACGCACATGAAAGTGGTCAAATATCAGTATTGCAGGTATTCGTGTCCTACTCATTTCGCACATTCATAGTCGTCTCCGCGCTCAAAAGAGAAAAGACAACCTTCCTACCTTTAATATGGTCGACCGCTTGCAGTTCACGCAGAATACTACTACATATATATAGAGTATACAGTGCCTGGGGGAAAGTTACTACGCCCCTTATTTTATTTCTTTTTTTGTCTCAGGCCAACCTGCTAGCGTGAATGATGTACAAGGCATAAGGTTGCATAAACCTCACAAAATGAAGCTTTTGAGGGCCACCAAAATGTGG
>Ga0307511_10000522_pt1 | contig 41354 bp, 31 predicted proteins | sample 13_EM_MG_FD_200266 | JGI IMG/M metagenome (GOLD analysis project Ga0307511, IMG submission 200266) | Populus trichocarpa ectomycorrhiza microbial communities from riparian zone in the Pacific Northwest, United States - 13_EM | ecosystem: Host-associated > Plants > Roots > Unclassified | place... | reverse complement strand
GAGTACAATCTACGATAAATATGTCGGATATACAAGTACTCCAAACAGGGAAATTTAGGGGTAAAATGATTATTAAACCGGCCAGTCATTCAGCAAATACAATTTAACCAAATATGCATGCGATAAAGGTCGGGACAGGTTATTAATATCATCATTTGTTTCATAATCCAACAACACCGTATCCCTGTTCCCTGAAATGATATCCTTTAAAGCAGAAATCTCATCCTGTAATTTATTCTCTAATACCCACCAATAGGAAGGCAGATAAATATGTTTTCTGGCGTCCGGATATGACATTAGTGAATCACCCTTTACACCCTTTCTATGTCCCAGGACCCTGCCATATTTCCTGGTCGTCCTTTTTATATTTTTCATATCCGTTATCTGAAACTTAGCAACGTCGACATCGGCATTTTCGAAGACTTTCAGCCCCTGCCATATTCCTTCCACGCTTTGAGCGACCAGGTTCCCGGAGAATGCTACGGGGATGTCCCCATGAGGATAAAACGGGCTAAATTTCACCCATGGGTGGTCTCCTTTAGATGTAAGATCAATTATCGGAGAGCCGGGAATCGCTTTTTGAATGGTTGCTACTTTCTTTCTTTTGCTTTCAATTAATATAGCCATTCAGGAAAATAGTTGGTTAGCCAATTCAGAAATTTTCATTCCCATATCTTCGATTTCGGTTGCCTGTTCTTCCGAGATAGTATCCGGATCAATATAAAAATGATTGGAGATATCAACGAAGCAAAGCGCAAGTAATTTAGGAATGTTATCCTCGTTCTTAAATTTCCCTATCAGGAAGTTGATTGCATCGACAACTTCCTTGTACAATTGCCTATCTATAGTCTTATTCACCCGTATTTTAACGGGCAGGGATTCTTCCCCGATCAATCCTTCTTCTATAATTTTTATCGCAGTCTCAATTGTCATCTTACTTGAATTATTATTTAAATGTAGCTGGGTCCACTTCCTGCATGGCACTCGCGGGAACATGTCCTTCCAAAAGAACTTCCTGCGATTTGGCAGGGAGGCTTGCCGATCCTGATCCTACGCCATTTGCGATCGCCTTGTCCCTCGTAGAAATATCAGTAACACGAACACCTGGTCCTAACTTATCCGTATCGATCGCTACCATTTTTTGTCCTGGCTGATGCCATGTGGTTGCCAGGTACTTAGGATCTTTACTGGTAGAGATAAACTGAGAACCTTTATTCCGGCTGCCGGAGGAGACATGTCCGTGAACCGTCATGCCCCTGTTCGGTTTTTTGGCAGTTAATCCTTTGGTCATGTCTTCATCCGGCCGTAAAAGTCTATATAAGGTTTCAAGTCCAAAAACATCTACGAACTTATTGACATCTGAAACATAACTATAAAAACCGATATTCCCGGAAGAGAGCCTGATCGGGTCCTGGCTAATATAACCACCTTCCTCGACGGCATAGTATCGAAACCTGTTATAATTCAGGCCCGTCTCCGTATCTTCATATTGCCCCTGGTAGCGGAAGGGGCAGCTACCGGTCTCTCCTTTTTCCATTCGCACTTTACCGTAGCTGTCCAGTTCACAATCCCAGGTAAGGGCGCCATCGTCCTTGTACATCTGGCAAGGGGTACCCAGATGATCGGTAACAATACTATATTGCCGGTCGCCCCTGATCTTGGCTGCAGGTGCAAATTTATCATTATCAAAGATCCAGGTGATGAGACCATTGCTCCCGACGGAGGATTCGCTTAGCTTTCCACCTGTTACAGCGTGCTCTTTCCATTCATGGAGCGGGACATTGCCATCCCATACAAATTTAGTACTTGTATTTTTATATCGCTTCCACAATCTTCGGCCAAGGGCATCATAGGCAAAGGTGACTTCCGTCTTATCCGGCCTCACTACTTTCATCAGCATGCCAGCATCATTCCATGTATACAACCAGGTATCGCCGTTGGCATGTTTCTTTTCAATGAGATTCCCTTCTGCATCGTACGTGTATTCCCAGCCATTAGCTCTTTTTAGCTGGCCGGCCTTACCATATGCACGGTCATGCCGGTCTGTCGTCCTGTATAGATTGCCTGCGGCATCGGGGTTACGGATTTGCACTTCCCCATCTGCAAAAATGGTCTTTGACAAGTTACTCCAGGAATCATGCTCGAATTTCGTGATACCCCGGCTGTCCCTGGTCTGATTTAGCCGGTCGTTGAAATCCCAGGAATATTGTTTCTCCAGATAGGAAATGGACTTTTTCCCGGTAGTGTGTCCTACTTTATGGGAGACCGGTCTGCCAATACTATCCCGTTGCCATTGGCTGCTAACACCGCCGGGCAGGAGCCGGTCTGTCTCCAATCCCTGGTTATCGTATTTAAGGATAGCCTGCCATCCATTGGCTTCCATTTTCAATACGGCTCCCATCCTGTCGTAATCATTTTTTATGTCAGCACCCAGGCTGCTGGTTGTCCGGATCCGCTGGCTCATCCTGTTGTATTCCGAAGCTATCCATTCTCCGTTAATCGTTTCTTTCAGGACATTGCCCATTTGATCCCTTTCATATTCCACGGTAGCCGCTTCATTGACAGCCTTTACCAGCTGTCCGCCGGGCCGGTAGGCATAGTTTTCCTTTCCCCCATCGCTATAAGTTGCTTCTATTACCCGGCCGCAGGGGTCATGGTCATAGCGGGTGAATTTGCCGGCGGGTCGGTCTACCTCTGTAATCCAACCCGCGGCATTGCGTCGGTAATCGCGGGTAATACCGTCGAATCCGGTTTCCCTCACCACATTTCCTGCCGGGTCCCTTTCGAAATTGTAGGGAAGAGCCTGCTCATTGACTATTTTCCGTAATTGTTCTTCCGTATCGTAATTGAAGTAAATAGTCGTATCTGCTTCTGTCCGACTGGTCAGTTTGTACAATCCCCTGTAAGTATAGCTGACGTCTTTTTGTTTATCCCTGTAGCGTATGATATTATCGAGGCCATCATAATCCAGATGGATCTCGTTGCCATCAAAATCAGCTATATAAACAATTCTTCTTTTTAAATCATAACGTCGGAGTTGTCTTCGGCCATTAGGGTTGACAATTTCAAGGCAATTTCCCCATCGATCGTATGCGTACCCGATCACAGAATCAGCTTCTGAAATTATTTTTACCAGATTTTGCTCGGCATCATATTTAAATTCCGTTATTGTCCCTGCGCCGCCCACTATCTGCGTCAGTAACCCATCTGAATTAACATATTGTGTTACTGCTCCCAGGGGGGTCACTCTTTCGGTTCTGCTTCCCTGCCTATCATATTCCCATTTCCATTTCCCTCCGGCTGCGTCCATGGCTTCGGTTGGCAGGTGGGGGAACAATGGATCATAATATTCCGTATAGGTAAATCCGCCGGCAGGGTCGGTGGTGGTAGCGATATTGCCCCGTTCGTCATGCGTATAGGAGTACTGATTGCCCAGGGGATCCGTCTCCCATTCCAGTTCATGGAAGCGATTGTACCGGTACTCCCATTCCGCTCCGTTGGCATCGATTTTTTTGCTGACCAGTCCGCCCTTGAGATAATACGAAGTGGTATGCCCCAGGCTGTTCTCTACCAGCGTGAGGCCTTCCAGGTAAGTAAGCTTATGATTATACAGGTCTCCGTCGCCCCAGGTATGGATACAACGGGCGCCGGTCGATTGCCCGTCATATTCAAAATACCATTGCTGGGCATCCCGCCAGGTCTCTTTGACAAGCAACTGGTGATTGTATTCATAGCGCATTTGCTGTCCCAGCGCATCTGTCTGGCAAACCATATTACCGTCTTCATCGTACTCATAGCGGGCGATCGGGAACGTCTTTCCCGATTCAGACGGATGGGGAGCTATAATAGCGGTGATTCGTCCTGCAAGGTCGTTCTCCACCGAGAGTATCCTGCCGGCGCAGTCTGTAATTTTAATCAGGTAGCCCTTGCGGGAGTATTCGAAGCGGATGGCATAACCATTGGGATTCGATATGCTCTGCAGGAGATGATATTCCCGGTCTTCGGATCCCGATCTGTATTTGGCGGTGGTAAAACGATATATAAGACCGTTCTTATCCGTGATATAATACAACTTTTCTTCCGGATGCCGATGCAGTGAAAATTTTTCAGCACGGTTAAAGGAAGACTTTCCCGGTTGCGGCAATTCAAAAACAGCGAGTCGCCCGTCGTTCATCTTTAAGATCCCCTGTCCTTCGTCGTTCGCGGAGAAACCTATATCATAGTTGTGATGCCATCCATGTCCCATCGGTCCCTGATAGGCACTGTCGCTATACCAGGTACGTTCCCAGTTCAAAGGGATGATACCCGGCAATGAAAAGTCTTCTTCATCGGTGAACAACAGGCCGCTGGCCACATCTACCGGGTGACCTGTAACATGGCATATCGATTTATGCAGGGCATTGCTGAGCCGGGCGCCCAATGGCAATTTACCCACAAGCCCATGCAGCAATTTAGCCAGGCCGAAATTCAGGAGGTTGGTAAGCGCCGCTATCGGATTAATGGGAGTAGGTATGGGATTCACTATGACGTTATGCGAAGGGATCGCCATTACAAAACCCGTAGGCATATAGAGGTGCATGGGTTCGCTCGGATAGGCCTTGCGCATCAATTGCATGATGCCGATATCCCAGCAGTCATTGTTCAGGTGCAGGAGGCCGGTAAAGGGATTGCTATCCGCCAGGAGGAACAGGCTGCCGAACTGGACATGACCGGAATTTTTGAGAACGGGGACCGGCGCAAAGCTGGCGCCCATCGGAAAATGGGGAACAGTCTTATTCTTTACCCCGCTGGTGGTCCTGGGTGTAAAGCTTCCCAATTTTACCGTAGCGCCCATACCCATCATTCCCAGCGCCATGGTGGCTACGCCAAATGCCAGACCTGCAGCGCCATCTGCATCATCATCTCCCGTAGGAACAGGCGCCGCCATCGCCGCGACGCTCATTACGGCGCAACTGATCCAGTCCATGGGATCCATGACTATCGCGATATACGGGTGCGGCATAGGTATCGGCGAGGGCGAAGGAGGGATCATGACAAAATGAACGTCAATGCCTATTACGGGATCCAGGTGTGAGGAGGCCGGAAGGCAGGCAATCCCCTGCATAAAGCTTAACTGCTGCATGATGGGTAGCACGGCATCTTCAGCCAGTCCTCCTGTAAAGCCCATTACTTTACCATAAACTTCCATGGCTGTACCGGCCGTGCTGACAGCCGCCCCCACCGCGCTGGGCGAAGCGGCCTGAGCAGATTGCGCGCCTTCGTGGGCTGCGTGCTCAATTTTCCGGTTTCTATCAACGACATTTTTGCTCATGAGAAAATAAATTATACCACCACTGTTTTTGATGCATCTGTAACAGGTTCATACCGGGGATTTTTCCAGTTCAGTATTTCCTTCATCCAGTCTTTTCCATATACGGATGCGGCGAATTCCTCCACTTCTGTCCGGCCCACGTATTTTGAATTATTTATTTCGATCAGCATTTCGACGATACCCGGGAAAGTGGTGAACTTCAGGATGTGCCGAGGTATTTTCCGGGCCATTTCCACTGCCCGCGCGAGTGTGCTGCAGGCGGCATCCGTATTCCCGAATTTCCTATTGGCATATCCCATCATCCGGTAAGCTTCCATGGCCAGGATCAGATCATTGGTGTATACATAATTTTCCGCTGCGATGCCGAAGTCGGCGATGGCTTTTTGCCAGTCCTTATCAGCGGTGTACAGCGAGGCCCTAAGCATAACGGCCTGGGCGATGAATTTCCGGTATATAAATTCGTCGGTAATCAGCCCTTTTGACTGCTCTGCCGCCTCTACCCCATCGGTGGCGTAGCCGATGGCTTTTTTAAAATTCTTATAGCCCACCTGGTCATTGGCCAGGGCTGCATATACGGCTATGATCTGACCGATCCAGTAAGGACTTTTAGGGATGTTCTCCCTGGCTATATCTATGCAGGCCGCCGCATGGTCTTTCGCTTCTTTCTCCTTTCTTTTTTCAATGGCCTGCATTAATCTTATAAAAGCCTGCCGGTACCGAACGGCCGGATCATTGGGGTTACCCATTACCGCCACCTGCTGCATAGCATTGTCCATATTCAGCCGGGGATAAAGGGTCGCTATTTCAACAGGATATTTATCCGTTAATTTTTTATAGAAGGGGTTGGCGGCCGTGTCATCGATGACTATTTTACATTTATCCGATACTCCTGCCTTCAAGGCAAATTCCAGCCATCGGCAAAAGTCGGCGGCCTTTACAAAGGACGCCTTCAGGATGATAGAAAGGTAGATGCCTTTGTCCAGGGCCAGATAAGCTGCCAGCCTGTTCATGTTCTCTGTGAAAAGGTAGGCAGGATTGTCTTTTTGCACCAGGGTATAATCCGGGCTCCAGTGAACGGGCTCCGTCTTAATGGTCAGCGCATCCTTGTTAGCGTTGTTCCAGATATCCAGCAGTCTTTCCAGTTCTTTCAACAATACCCGCGTATATTGACCGGGGTCATGAAAGATGCTTTCAAATATTATCGGGATATCTTTATTGGGAGTATCCACCCCCAGCATATAGGTATAAAAAGCGGCCACCATATCCTTTTCATTTTCCTGCGCATGGATCCTGACAATACGGACGCCTGGCCGGGAAGCGGTCTCCGCCCATCGTTCCACCAGCAAATCCATTCTTTGCTGTATCGGGTTACTTTCTTTGCCTGCCATATAATTAAGGATGCTGCTTTTTAATTGAGCGCCACTATGGCGCCCTGAATGGCCACTTTACCGGTAGCGCTGATAGTGGTCTTGGCTGCCGCGTTCACATTCGCTTCCGCCTGTCCGGTGACATTGGCTTTTACTCCGGCCATATTGGCCTCGTTCTTTTTGCCATCTGCCACAAAGGAAGCCTGGCCGCTGACCAGCGTGCCATTCTCTTTCGCGGATACCGTAATGTTCTTTCCGGTGATATTGATGGTGCCATTTTTATGTAATTCAATGCTCGAATCGCCACAGGTAAATACCATGCTCTCGCTGCAGCTCACATTAATATTCCCATTACCGTCCATCTTCATATCATTTCCTTTGCTATCGGCCACATGGACGCTGCCTTCCTGATCGTTCATGACGATCATATTGCCGCTGCGGGTCTGAAGGGCTTTGACATCATTGCCGCCGTTGCTGAAAGAGGTCTTGGCTTTCCCGTGATAGACCGATCCGATGATGTAGGGCTTGGTCGGGCTGTCACCTTCGAATCCGACGATGACCTCCTCTCCTACTTCCGGGATGAAGAACATTCCTTTTCCATCACCGCCATGGGGAGAGGTGACCCGCAGCCAGGGGGATTTCTCCCCATCGTTCATCCAGTGGAATTTGGCCCGGACCCTGCCCAGGCCTTTGGGATCGTGGTTGTCCGTGACCAGGGCGCTCTGTGTCTCGCAATGGGGCTCTGTATTGATGGAGACCGGAGGCATTTTGACGGTAGCCGGGACCGCAACAAAGTCGTTGGAGTAATTCCCCTGGCCATCGCAGTGATGATTGACCGAAATGATCGTATAATCACCGTAGGATTCATCGGACTGACTGAATACATTCTTCCCCTGTACACTGATGCCGCCGCCTATCTGTACGCCCGGGTCGCCGCTGTTACCGTTAAAGCGGACCATGTTGCTGCTTTGCATGGCGGCACGGGTTGAGACAAAATCATCCAGTTGCTTCTTATTGGTCAGGAATTGGTTGTGCCATTGCTTGGGCTGGGCCGTATAAAATTGCTGACTTTTTTGCAGCGTATGTTTACCCAGATCATTCAGACCGGCCTTATCGGCTATTCCATTCGGCGACCCATTGTATACCTCATGGTTAATATAATCATAAGCCTTTACCGTAAATGTAACGGGTTGTACCTGCAAGGCCATGTTAAAGCTGTGCAGGTCGCTGCCATAGATCATCTTTATTTTGTTGCCCTGATGCATGCCGAGGATCAGTTTGACGCCATCATAATAGAACCATTCGCCGTAGGTGGCGCTCAGCCGGCTGAGGAATTGCCAGGCTGACTCTTTGTACTGCACCGTATAGGAGAGCGTCTCGCTGTTGGAAGGTGATATCTTGGGCTGGAGGAGGTTCTGGGGAAAGTAGCTGGTTACATCCTGTGCAATATTCTTAACTGCTTTCTTTTCCCAGCTCCTGCAATGGGGACCATTTTCCATCAGGATGGTCGGGCTGTAACCGCTGATAATGATGCTGCCGGTATGACCGCTGTGACGGGAAGCCTCTACCTGTGTAACCACCCCGACGAACTGCAATTGTCCGTTGCCGCCGGCCTTGTCGACCTGGACCTTGATGGTGCTGCCGATCATGTTCCTGGAGGAATTCAGAATATTCCTGGTTCCGTCAATAGTCTCGGCGGGGCATTCGACGCGAAAAGCGTGATGTGCGAAAATGGATTGCGAGATGGAAAGCGAATTAAATTGTTCAATTTTTTTGCCTTCGATGTCGATGATCGTTCCTACAAAGTGGGCCATAAAAAAGGGATTGTCTTTTATGGAAGTTTAAAAAATAAGTTACTACATTGCTATGGTGTCGTTGCATTTATTTCATCATTGATGGAACGAATGGCGTCTATGATCGAACTTTCGCTTACCCCCGTCAATTTGGGGTGCTCACTTAAAAATTGTCCCAGGGTCTGGTTGTCCTTATCTTCAGGAGCATACGTTTCCATATTGACTCCCATTTCCTGTCTACTGGCCTTCCGGATCTCCATGATAAAGAATTTTTGGATCGCCTCTTTCGAGAGATTGGCTATCATGGAGCAATGAATAAGGCCATGTGGGTTTTCCAGAATATTTCTGAAGATACCTGACAAACGGGAAAAGGGCATCGGAGCGACCCGGCGGATATAAGCCATACTCTCCTTGCTTTTCGCTTTATTGAGCAGAACGGTGTACAGCGCCTCCAGGTATTGAAGAAACAGACCTGTTCTGAGGAATGGGTAATCCGGGTCATGTCCATCACGGGCATGGCCCGTGCTGTCTGAAAATTTTACACAGTCGCGGTAGTTGCCGGAAGATGAAACGGTGTATAATTTTTTTTCATTCCCAATGATACTGTGTGCATACGTATCTCCCAATCGATGTAACAGCAGTCCGAATTTTGTCGAAATCGGGCTTTCCCTGGCCAGTAATCTGCTGGTGGCCATTCGCTGGAAGGCAGAGCTGGCATTCCCGCCGGACTTATCCGGCAAAGAGTGTAAGGCAAATTCTATCAGAAACCTCCATTCATGAGCCGATTTCTGCATATGGCCGCTCAGATTGTACTCAGACCGATAGACGCACTGCAATATATGCATATGCGCAGCATCCAGGTATCCGACTTCATCCGGCATCTGTGCCAACGAAGCATGATTATATGCTACGTCCGTGCTAAAGCCTACAGCTAACGACGTAAAATATACCGTATAATAATGCCCGGATTCTTCCATACAACGAATAGGTTTAAACTATTTCGGCCAGTTGTTCCTGAACTCCGAATCATTCAGTTTGATCTCAAGCGCGCTGATAGTAAGCTGTATTTGCATGGGATTGGCACCTACGTGATCGAAGGTCTCATAGTAATCCACGCAATGTGCATCGGTGAATTCCAGCGTCTTCAGCTTGCTCATTGTGTCCCGGCGATAAAAGGTGATCGTGCCACTCTTCGTCTGAGTGGGGCTGATCATCCAGTCGAAGAGATCCGTTCCGCCATTACTTTCGAGCAACAAGTTGATCGATCCTCCCTGGGGAATGGCAGTAGGCTTACCCGTGGCATCCGTCATCTGGCTAAAACGGAACCCGCAGTGCAGCACATTAATCTCTTCACCGTCCAATTTCATCTTGGCAATGAATGACATAGTAATTTTTTAGCTTTAGTATTGATCCTGTATGTCAGAGGCAGGTTGAAAACGGGCGGCATTAACGCCAACCCGTTTTTACCCGGCTATGTGTTAAAATCTTGTTAGACCCATTCGTTCTGGTGCTTGCCGCTGCCCAGTTCGATCTCCTTCGCGCTGAGGGTGAAAGATTCCGTTACCGGATTATCCCCTGTGTTGTCAAAATTCTCCCGATAGTCCACCAGGTAGGCTTCTTTAAATTTCAGTTCTTTCAGCGTCGCGTCCGTATCACGTTTGATAAATACGACCGAGCCATCTTTCCTTTCAAAATTATTGCACATCCACTCGAAAAAGGAAGTATCGCCGGTTGACTCAACTGTAAGGTTAATTTTCCCACCCCTGGTAATGGCTGAAGGCCGCCCTGTTGCGTCCGTCTCCTGATGCATTGCATAATTGCATGCCAGCACGTTTAGTTCCTTACCTGCAACTTTAAGTTTTGCTTTGAAAGACATAAAAAAAGATTTAAAAATTAATAAAACGGTATAAGACCAAATAAAAATAAAAACGGTGTCGCTTGCGGCAATACCTATCCGTTTCGCAGCGTTGCACATGTTGTGCGCTACAAAAAGGCATTGCTTTTCATATAATATTACTCATGCAGAAGGGTACGGGATCTTCGGCGGGGGGGAGTATCAGTCCTGCGCATATTCAGAAGCCCAGTCGGTACCGTCATCTCCTTTTTGTCCTTCCAGTTTGATCAGGAAGGTCTTTGCAGGAAAATAGGGTTTCAAGTGAATGTCCAGGTAGATCTTATCTTTCTGTACGGGATCCTGTTCGAATCTCCGTATGGTAAAATTCTCAATCAGTTTGCTGGGACCGGTGATGCTATCCAGGAATTTGACGATCTGGGCATTCAGGTCTTTGCGTGTAGTCGCGTTGAAATTTTCGAAGGCCCGGCGATTCAGGAAATCCATCATCACTTTCGCCACATAGTCGAATACCCTGACGACCGAGTACGTCTGCAGTCCAAGGTTGTCTCCATTGAAAAGGGTCTTGGCGGAAAAGGCCATCACCTTACCATATTCCTTCACCATGGGCACGAGGCCGAGCTTTTCCAGGCTGGCGATCTCGCTCTTTTTGAGATCGAAACGTACGCCGTCCACTTCATTCATGCCGCCATGTTTTTTACCCGCCGTCACCTGTGACATGAGGGTGTTATAGATCTTTCCGGCCAGGGCCGATGCAGGCGGCACGTAGAGGTCTTCTTCTTCTCCCACTTCATCCGCTTTACCTCTTCCTACCAGCCAGTTACAGGACATGATGACGTTAGAGCGGTAGTTATCGCCCCCCGTCAGGTTAGCGGCTTCGAACAGTTCCATGACATCGTCGGGAGCTTCGAGGTCTTCGAAATCGGTGACCAGCATAGCCTTGTTCTCATAGGCGATCTTAGCCCATTTTTCTACCACTTTATTGGACCCCAGGTAGCCGGGCAATACGACCAGGCTATAGTTCTGGCGCAGGTCAAGGCGATCGAAGTTATCTACCAGTTCCGCCTGGATGGCGTCGATAAAGCGTGTATTGTCGAGATCCTTTAGCTGATCGGGTTCTACGTTGATAATAGAAACGTTCTTCACTTTCGTGCTTTCGGTATTTTTATAGAAGAGCGCAACCGAGCGGTAGGAACGTTCCAGCTCTTTTGTATTCTCCAGGGCGGACTTCAGGTTCTTCTTTAAGACCTGATCGGCCAGGTCTGACTTTTCCTGGCAGGTCTGTACCATTTCGGAAATATCGTCGGAACTGCCGAGGATCTCACTCCACCATTGCAGTGTCTTTTTAAGCGACTCTCTTTCTGCCTTCTTGGAAGATTCTTCGAGGAAGATCTTTTTCCGGGCTTTTCTTTCAGGGTTGATGTTCTGAATGGAATCTATAGCTGATTCCAAAAGGTCGAAACCGCCGAATTTTTCCAGCTTTTTCAAACCGTTCTCCAGCACTTCTGCCGGTTTATCGATGCTTTTTACGGCTTCCTGTACCCTGGCTTGCAATTCAGCAGATTTCGATAACTCCTGAGACATTTGGATAGTTTAAATGAATTGATTTTAAAAATGTTGCTTCACACGGACGTATTATCAGTTTGCTTCTTCTATTTTGCTTCTTCCAGCTCGCGGATCAATGCATGCAGGGAATCAAGCAGCGCTTGTTTGGATGACGGATCGGTGAGGGTCTGTTTGAGCAGCTTGTTGGTCTTCAACTGTTTAATGACCTTCTGAAATTGTTCTTTCTTCATGGTGAGGTCGTTCAGAAAAGCACTTTGAGAAGTGATGCCTTTTATCCCGAAATCTCCCAGGTTGGCAAAATGAAGAGTTTCTTTCTTTGAAGCGCCTTCTTCCGTCTCGAAATCGATATCGATCTTCGGTTTGAAATGTTCGAATACCTGTTCGACGGTAGTAAGGCCTTCCACGACTTCCGGTTTTACCGGTGCATTGGCGGTAAGTTTCTCTGCCAGCAACACACGGTTCTGAGGGATGTCCGCAAACGCTTCGAACGCTTCTGTTTCTGCAACGGTGCCACCTATTGTATATTTTTCAACAGCCATATATTTACTATTTACATTATTTAGTAATCGTGATCGGCAAAGATCCGGTATAGGTTATCAAGGCGATTGGGTACTACGGCCAAGGGTAAGGACCTGCGAAGGTCGTTTAGGGGGAAAGGAATCAAATAAGATCAGGGATGCTGTTTCTAAGGGGACGAATGTTGATTTTAAAAGTAGGAACTTTTTATGAAAATTCTAAGCATTTCACAAAAATATCATCATAAATACCACATAGTGGTACTGTTAAATACCATTCAATACCATATACATGGTACTATTATTCGATTTTCCAGATCAGCTCATCCTTCCCGTCAGTATCCAGCAGGATCGAGCTACCTGCTCCGATGGCGCCGCTGATGATCTTCCGGGAGAGGGGTCTTCTTAGTTGTGACCGGATGACGCCGCTCAGGGGACGCGCCCCATATTTCGGCGTAAATCCCATCAGGGACAATACCTTTGCAGCGTTGTCCGATATAGAAAGCCGGATATGCTGACGTTCCAGGGCTGATGTCAGGGATCTTAACTGGACCTTAAAAATATTCGCAACCATATTTTCCGTCATGGGGGCAAAAGGAATGATCTCCGTCAGCCTTCCCAGGAATTCCGGGCGAAAGTGCTGGGACATAATCTCCATCAGTTTATTGGAAGAGGGGATCTCGTTACGTCCGAAAGAATCCACCACATACTGGCTACCGATATTAGAGGTGAAGATGATAACGGCATTGGAAAAGTCTCCTTCCTTGCCCAGCTTATCATGCAGTTTGCCTTCATCCATGATCTGCAGAAAGATGTCGAATACGGAGGTATGGGCCTTTTCAATTTCATCGAAAAGGACGACGGAATAAGGCTTTTGACGGATCTTGTTGACGAGAAGTCCGCCTTCCTTATATCCTACGTAACCGGGAGGCGCCCCATAAAGGAGGGCTGCCGAATGCTCCTCCTTGAACTCGGACATATCGAACCGGATCATGAAGGACTCATCCTGGAACAGGAAGGAGGCCAGGGCCTTTGTCAGTTCTGTCTTTCCGGTGCCGGTGGGTCCCAGGAAGAAGAAGGAACCAATGGGCTGACCGGGTTTGCTCAGGCCTGACCTCGACTCCAGAATGGCTTCGGCGATACTGTGTATGGCATGATCCTGGCCTATGACCCGCTGTTGCAATACTTCTTCCATATTCAACAGTCTTTCCTTTTCCTGTGTCTGCACTTTCCCGATAGGAATGCCTGTCTTATAAGAGACGATGGCTGCAACATCCGTTTTGTCCAGTTGGGTATGTTTCGTGGCGGAGCCCTCCTGCAGGGCATTCAGCGCCCGGGAAATATAATCTTTAACGAGCGTGATCTGGTCCATTGCTGCCGGATCTTCCTCCGACTGGAAATAACCCCAGAGTATGGGGCTTAGCTTATGTTTCATCTGCAGGTGCATCCATTGCCAGTCTTCGAGACTATGGGGCGTTGCGGAGGCATCTTCCCCGTCCCATTCAGAATATTGCTGCTGCAGCTGCTGCAGTTCTCCTGCAGCGGTGTCGTTGATCATGCGCAAGGCGGCCATGGAGCGGTCTGCCAGATCGATAGCGGCATCCGGCAGGCGTCTGTCTTTAATATATCTTTTGGCCAGCCGGATGGTCTCTTTCAGAGTGTCTTCTCCGGCAGCAATGCCGTGATGCGCTTCATAGCGGGGGATGATCGCCTTCAGCATCTGAAAGCAGGTTCGGGTGTCGGGCTCTTCTACGGAAAGGAGCTCGAAGCGGCGATTGAACGCTTCGTCACTCTCGATGTATTCACGATATTCCTCCATGGTGGTGGCCCCTATCAGGGTGAGCTCACCACGGGCGAGTTCGGGCTTGAGTAGGTTGACGGCCCCTCCTGCCGATCCATTCTTGTCGATCAGGGTATGGATCTCATCAATGAAGAGAATGGCTTTATCGAACTGGCGGATCTCCGTCAGGATGCTTTTCAGCCGGTCTTCCATTTCTCCTTTATAGGAGGCGCCGGCTATCAAAGATCCGGTGTTCAGTTCAAAGATCCGGGCATTCGCCAGGTGTACGGGCACTTTCTGTTCTACGATCGCTAGTGCGAATCCATCTACCAGGGCAGATTTGCCGACACCGGGATCTCCGACGATAAGCACGTTTGGCTTGGAGCGACGGCAAAGGATCTCCGCCATCATGCGGATCTCTTTATCGCGGCCCACCACGATGTCCATCTTCCCTTCTTTCGCCAGCAGGGTCTTGTCGGAGCAATATTTCAGCAAAGCGGCCTGTGTGCCTTTGGCAGTGGGAGAATTATTAGTAGCGACGGCGGACGGTCCCAATATGGATTTCATCTCTTCCGTCTCTGTCACTGCCTGGATCAGTTCATCCCGACGGAGGGTGAGGGTCCGCGCCTGGTCATAGGTGAAGCCAACGCCGGGAGTGCTGACCGCTGCCAGCAAATGAAGGGGACCGATGGCATCCTTTCCCATTTTCAGCCGGATATTATCCGCCTCGCTCATTACTTCTTCCAGCAGGGAGTCTCCCGTGACCAGGTCACGGGGGACAGGGGATTTTGGGACTGATTCGATCCTTACTTCGGCCCATTCTTCCAGGTAATAAATGTCCTTATCCAGGCTCTTCAACAGGTCCTGCAAGCCGGCCTCTTTATGCAGTAAGGCTTTCAGCAGATGCGCCGGGGTGAATACAGCATTCATATTTTCCCGGGCGACAGCCTGAGCGATCCTGACCACTTTTTTGGAATCTTCTGTCAGGAAAAGGTCCTGCGTGATTACCGGCATAATGTGTTATTAATAGGTTATAATCCTAAGAAGCTTTTTTTCTTATCTACGGTGACGACCATACTGATAATACAATTCGACTGGTCGCGCGTCAGGCCTACAGAGATCTTCTTTATCTTTCCTTTCTTTATCGAAGACTTCAGTTCCTCGCATAATTTGGTAAAAGTCATTTTGTTACCGTTATAAAATACGGGGGTGGAGAGATTGCCACAGAGATAAGAAGAAAAATCTTCGGCTGTCTTGCCACCTTCGTTCACCGCCTTGAGCAGGGCCGCCATCTGGTCTTCACTGACTTCGGGGGCCTTGGGCTTCTCCTCTGCCTTTCTGGGCTGTTCCTGTGCCTGCTGGTTGCCAAGCGGCACGGTCGAAGGTTTCTCCGGAACCATGATCACCTGCGGGTGGGCCTTGTATTCCTGCCGGGGTCTTGCGGCGGCTTTCTGTGCATTGCGGTCGATGACAATGATCCACCGGGCTGTCTGAAGGTCGGGGCGGCCATTGACCTGCAAAAAGATCTTCTTCGTTCCTGCGGTGGTGTAGGTATGCGAGGCCTTTCGGGCGGTTGCGTCTATGGCGCCGCCTTCTTCAAAGCGCCATTCCCATGCGGTCGAGCTAAGGGAAGCATCTTCCACGATAACAGGTTGATTGATATAGGCTGTATCGGCGACCAGGATGGTAGGCTGGAAGTTCGTATTGACGACCACGGGAGCGTCCTTGATAATAATATTCTGCAGGTCTGAGCATTCCCCATTGACGATGACAGCCACCGTATAATGGCCTGGCGTAGTATAGGTATGCGTGGTGGAAGCGGCATACTCTTTTTTATTGGCGTCATCGCCGAAGTCCCATTCGAAAGATTTTCCGCCCTGTGTCGCGGCAACGAACCGTATGGGCGTTCCTTTTATAAAAGAGGCGCCCGTGATCTGGATCTTTACAGGCGAACAGGGGCTGTGAGTGGCATAATTGAAAGCGAGGATCAGGACGGAGATGACACAAAGGGCGCCCATGGTGAGATAGACCTTCTCATCCAAACGGGTATTGGAAGACGTTCTTTTTTTCATAAAGGATTACATCTTAAATGATTCGGTTAATGCTGACTTTTTTAGCGGATACAGGACGGATAATGGAAATTGCGGGAACGGAATCTGCGTTAATAACCTTCTCGGTCAGGGGTGGTAAGGGTGAGTTCGCGGTCAAGATAATAAATATATATTAAACGTAAAAGGGTAAAATACGTTTTCGGGAAAATAGGAGTAATTTTAGGTTGCTGGTTTGCGCGTATGTGACTTATATGTTTCAAAGGCTGTTTGTATGTTATCTTTCCAATACTTATTGTCATCCTGTCTTCTGCTGATGCTGCTGATATCCTGCGGCAGCAGCAAAAAGACTACCAGCCCGGGGCCGGATGGTATCATTACCGTGAATACTGCGGGCGCCGGGCATAAGCCGCCTGTTGTCCCTTCCAAAGATGATAGCCTGCAAATAAAATATGCGCATTACCTGGAAATGGAACCTGCGCAGATACAGAACTTACGCTTGTATCGTTTCATCGACCAATGGCTGGCGACTCCTTATAAATGGGGAGGAACGGATGAAAAAGGGATCGACTGTTCGGCCTTCATGCAGCGCCTGCTCTCGGAAGTATACGGCATTGTAATACCCAGGACTTCGATACAGCAATTTTTTACCAACTGGGTAGACAAGTTCGGATCTTCCGCTTACTTATCCGAGGGGGACCTCGTTTTTTTCAGGACCATGGATGATAAGCTCATCTCGCACGTCGGCCTGTATCTCAATAATAACATGTTCATCAATGCCTCTTCTTCCAGGGGAGTAAGTATTGCCAGTCTGAAAGATCCTTATTGGAAAAGGTGTTTTGTGGCTGCGGGCAGGGTGAAACTGGCGGCATTACCCCCTGCCCCTCCTCCCCGGCCCCCTAAAGGGGGGGGATGATACCCCCTACCCCCCTAAAGGGGGAATGATATTCACTTCGCGTTCCAGTGTCACTCCGAATTTCTTTTTTACGCTGAGCAGGATCTCTTCGCTGAGGTCGTAGATCTCTTTCCCCGATGCCTGACCGTAATTGACCAGAACCAGGGCCTGGAGGGCATGGCATCCGGCATCGCCCCGACGATAGCCTTTCCAGCCGCATTGTTCGATGAGCCAGCCTGCAGCGAGTTTGACGCCTCCGCCTCCTAATAGGGAAGTTCTGTCTCCCGCCGTGGTGTCGCCCGAGGGGTAACCGGGGATCCCGGGGAATGCTATCTGCAGCGCCTCAAAACGATCGCGGGTGACGGAAGGATTTTTGAAGAAACTACCGGCATTGCCTATTTGCAACGGGTCCGGCAGTTTAGAAGACCGGATATTGATCACTGCCTGTGAGATAGCTTGTATGTTCAGTTCCCGGACACCCATTTTATCCAGTTCCTGCCGGATAGCGCCATATCCGGTATGGAATTTCGGAATTTTATTCAGCCGCAAGGTGACGTCCAGGATGACGAAACGGTCTTTATATTTCTTTTTGAAGACGCTGTCTCTATAGCCGAACCCACAGTCATTCAGGCTGAAGGTAAAGACCTTTTGCTCTTTCAGGTCCCAGGCTTCCAGTTCATAGAATACTTCCTTGATCTCTACCCCATAAGCGCCGATATTCTGCATGGGAGCGGCTCCTACGCTACCGGGGATGAGAGAGAGATTTTCCACGCCGGCCCAGTTACGTTGCAGGCAATATTGGACGAATCCATGCCAGCTCTCCCCTGCCCCGGCCCGCACGTATACATAGTGCTCATCTTCATGAACCTGTTCAATGCCCTTTATCTCGTTGAGCAGGACTAGTCCATTGAAATCCCGGGTAAAAAGGATATTGCTGCCGCCGCCAAGGATGAGGAGGTCCCCTGCCACTGGATAAGCGGACAGGAGCTCTTCCAACGCTTCCCTTGTCCCAAAGGAGGAGAACCATCGGGCCGTTGCATTTATTCCAAAAGTGTTGACGGCCTTCAACGAACTATTTTCCCTGAACTTTACCATGTCTCAAAAATAGGCTACTTTTTAATAAAAAGGCCCGGAAAGACCGCCATCGATATGGATGCCCGTGGCATCTATATCGCATCTACATCCGGGATGATCACCACACTGCGGAATTTTTTATCATTATGAAGGATGGCTGTCTGCTGCTGGAGGACGAGTTTGGCAAAGGAGATGGTGTGACCATCCTTAGGCAGCTTGAGCATTAGTTCCATCAGGAACTGGTTGCGTACGCGGCCCACCGCCGGTTCGGCGGGGCCGATGAGGTATTTGCCGAAATCCTGTTTGAGATTGTTCGCGAAGAAATTGGCCGCGGAGTGCACGACTTCTTTGTCCCGATGCCGGAAGGTGACCATGATGACCCGTGAATACGGGGGATAGAAGAATTGTTGCCTCGCCGCTATTTCGTGCTGAAAAAAGATCTTGTAATCATGCGTCTTTATATAAGATAGTACCGGGTGCGCTGTATTGGCGACCTGTATCAGCACCCTGCCTTCTCCATCCTTGCGGCCGGCGCGGCCGCTCACCTGCTCCATCAACTGAAAGGCTCTTTCATTTACCCGGAAGTCGGCAAAGCTCAAAATGCTGTCTGCATCGAGGATGCCTACCAGGTTGACGTGTTCGAAGTCCAGTCCCTTTACCACCATCTGGGTTCCCACCAGGATGTCTATGCGCTGCTGCTCGAATTGCTGGATCAGGCTGTCATGGGCTGTCTTGCCTCTGACGCTGTCGATATCCATGCGGGCGATCCGGGCTTTGGGGAAGGTCTCTTCCAGGTGTTCTTCTATCCGCTCTGTCCCGAAATTCCGCTGGACAAAACGATGATTGCCGCAGGCGGCACAGGTATTTAAAGGCGGGTATACGGTACCGCAATAATGGCAGTGCAGCTTGTTGGTCAGCTTATGAAAGTTGAGGGATACGTCACAGTTCCTGCATTGGGGGATCCAGCCGCAAACCTCGCAGACCTGGTAAGGAGAATAACCCCGGCGGTTCTGAAATAGGATGACTTGTTTGCCGGTGGCCAGGGAATGCGTAATGGCTTCCTGAAGCTGGGGGCTGAGAATGATTTTACCGTTGTCCTTGTTAGCGGCGGGCTGCTCCTCCAGTGGAGTGCTGTCGGGGAGCCCTCCGGAGCCGCGGGAACCGTTATCCGGATAGGCGCGCGCAGAACTGCCGGCATTGCGCTTATCCTTCCAGGCCTGACGCTGGGCGGATTGACGAAGGATCTTCGTATCGATGATCGAGATGTCCGGCATTGGTACTTGCCCAAACCGCTCGGTCAGCTCTACCAGGCCATATTTCCCCGTAGAAGCGTTGAAGTAGGTCTCCACCGAGGGAGTGGCGCTGCCCAGCAATACTTTCGACTGGAAAAGGGAGGCATAATAAATAGCCGCATCCCGGGCATGATAACGGGGAGCAGGCTCCTGTTGTTTGTAGGATGGATCATGTTCTTCATCGGCCACGACCAGTCCCAGATCCTCAAAAGGCAGGAACAGGGCGGAGCGGGCGCCGAGGATGATCTTTAGCTCCCCGGTGCGGATCTTGTTCCAGATCTCCAGTCTTTCGTTCTGGCTGAACTTGCTGTGATAGATACCGATATATCCCCCGAAGTGACGTTGCAGGCGGCGGATGATCTGCGAGGTGAGGGCGATTTCCGGCAGCAGGTAGAGCACTTGCCGGCCCTGGCGGATCATTAACTCCATTTGGCGGATATAGATTTCGGTCTTTCCGCTGGAAGTGACGCCATGCAGGAGGCAGACGGATTTTTCCCGGAATGCCTGGCCGATTTCCTCAAAAGCTTTCTGTTGGGCGGGGCTCAGTTCAAAGTCGATCGTGATATCCCGGGGCAGGTATTTCAGCCTGTCTACGCTGCGCCGTTCTATCCAGAGGATGTTCTTTTCGACAAGCCCTTTCAATTGGGCATCGGAGGCGCCGGATTTTTTCAGCAGGTCGGGTTTGGTGACTTCTCCCTGGGTGCGCGTGAGATGCAGGTAGGCCAGCAGGAGCTCCAATTGTTTGGGGGCGCGGGGGCCGCTTTTTTTAGAAGCGTCCCCGCCGGAGGGCGGGTCCCAGTCATTGAGCAGTTTGGCCAGTTTGTCCTCGTTGCTATATTCGGGATTGAGCAGGATATAGCTCTCCTTTTTGGCGGAATAGGTCTCTTTCAGGGCTTCCCAGACAAAGCACATTTTCTTCTCGATCAGTCTTTTGATGACGGGATAGACATGGGAGGAGTCCAGGATCTGCTGTACTTCCGTCAGCTTGAGCTCTTTTTTGATGGAGAGGGCTTCCGCTACCAGGTATTCGTCATGATCGAGATGGGAGAAATCATCCCCTCTCTCTTCATTAAAGACAAGGATGGTCTCACTGCTGAGTTTGAAATGGGCGGGCAGGGCGGCCGCCATCACCTCTCCTTCGCTGCAGAGGTAATATCCGGCAATCCACTCCCATAATTGCAACTGGGCGGGGTGAATGATGGGTTCTACGTCGAGCACATTCCCGATCGCCTTGGGCTCAAATGCGGGGGGCTTGTCCTGGTGGAGCCTTTTGACGATACCGGCATATTTTTTATTTCTTAATTCCACTTCCACCCGGCAGCCTTCGCGGATCTGTGAACGCCATTGCTCCGGTATGGACCAGGTGTAGTTCTTCGGGAGCGCTAAGGGTATGATGACTTCGGCGTACATGAATCGGCAAATTTACGCAAATCGTCCGGGAGAATGGAAAATAAGAAGGGGGGAGGGAAAATAGTCTATTCCCAAGCTGGTTGAATATTCGAATTGAAAAAGCCGCCATCAAATGAGGTTTTAAGAATAAAATGCCAAATAGTGACCCGGATTGGGCGGAATTCAAACCGGACGTGGAAAGATTAGAGATGCTTGGCTGAAATAGTTTTCAAATAATTATTTTTAATTACATATCAAGTTCCCAGTTATCGGGAAAGTTTTTTGATATTAGCGTTGGATAAAAGCGATTTCATTTGTTGAATGGCAACTTCGTTAAGCTGTTGTAATCTTTCCGCCTGCATTATTCCTTTCCTTATCAAAAGGGCATTAATACTTTCCATATTAGTCAATACTACCAATTGTTCTAGTGAAGCCTCATCGCGGATATTACCTTGTTTGTCCAAATTTTGATCCCGCCATTGTTTAGCCGTTTTTCCGAAGAGAGCCACATTCAACAAATCAGCTTCGCCGGCATAGACAGTAGCAGCTTGTTCTTTAGTAATTACGGGGGGAATCAACGTTTCTTTGATGGCATCGGTGTGGATTCGATAGTTGATCTTAGAAAGAGTCCGCTGCAGGCTCCATTCTTGTTTTTTTACACTATTTTCTTCGTCTTTGAGGCGTTGGAATTCCATAATAAGATATAACTTGAATTCTGCACTTAGCCAGGCAGCGAATTCAAAAGCTATGTCTTTATGCGCATAAGTACCTCCGGTATTACCTTGCTTGGAAATAATGCCGATAGCATTAGTAGTTTCTATCCATTTTGTGGGCGATAGTACAAAGGAATTACTTCCTGCCTCCCGGATAAAGGAGTCGAATTCGACCCCTTTGAATCTAGGATTATGTAGTTTCTCCATAGGCCCAGAAAAACTGTTCTCAATGTTGCTTTTTGCACCATACTACCTCCCTGCATTCGCCAAATGCTGAAGGCTCACAACCATCGGCACTTTGATAGTCTGCCCCGTAAAGCTAAGCCTGCCGGTCCTGGAGTTGCGCTTAAATACCGCTATATTATCCGTATCGCGATTGGCGACGAACACATACGCGCCACTCTTATCGAGACAGAAGTTCCGGGGAAAAAGTCCTTCCGTATAGACATCTTCGACCCGCTGTAGCTTGCCCGTAAGGGAGTCGATGGAGAAAACGGCCAGGCCTTTCGCTCCGCTATTGGAGGCGTACAGGAATTTCCCGTCCGGCGAAAGATGAATATCCGTATCGGAATTTCTCGGTTTTCGTTCCTTTGGAAGCATATCCAGGTGCTCCATAGCAACCAATGCACCATTGGATGGATCCACCCGGTAGGAGGTGATGGTAGAATGGAATTCTTCTGCGGAAAAAGCAAACCGCCCATCCCGGTCGATCGCAAAATGCCTGGGGCCTGCGCCTGGGGGGCTTTTGACATAGGGGACCTCAGCCGGCAGCATTTTACCGCTATCCGTCACCTTATAGATCAGGATCTCGTCAATGCCCAGATCAGATGAATAGATATACCTGCCATCTGCGGAGGGAATGACACAATGGACATGCGGGCCCTCCTGTTCGGGCATAGGCCCGCTGCCCTGGTCTTTTATCACGTCCGATGGCGCTCCCAAACTTCCATCTTCTTTAATGGGGTACACGGCAAAATTTCCTCCCCCATAATTGGAAACATAGACGAATCGTCCCTTTGGATCTACACTGACATGTGCCGGTCCCCCTCCTTCAGATGATTGCTCGTTGATCCTGGTCAGAGCTCCGGTTAACGGGTCGATCGAAAAGGATGACACACTGCCCATGCGCCTCCCCGTCCCGGCCGCCTTCTTCTCTACCCCTTCACTGAAGACAGCATACAGAAAATGGCCGCCGGGATGCAGGGCGACGAAATTGGGGTCTTTTCCTCCGGAGAAAACCTGTATCTCTTTAAGCGATTGATGGGTCCTGTCAAATTCCAGCACGTAGAGGCCCTTACTCCCTCTTTCCGAAAAGGTCCCCGCGTATAGAAATTCTTTGGTCGCTTTATATGGTTTGGTCGCCTTATACCTGCTGGCCATTTCGTCCGGGGCAGCCTTTTCCTGCTGGGCGAGGGCCGGGCCAAGCCCGGCTCCCGCGAGGACAATAAAAAAGAATAACTGTTTCATTTTTTTAAACCGCTTTTTGCAGGATCTCCCTGACACGACGGGCCACAATATCCACCTGGTCTTCCCGCAACAATACGACGCCGACAAATATCCCATCGTCTGTTCCATTGGCGACAATGCTGGGGCTCCCATTCTTCAGGGCCGCCAGCACTTCATTCGGGCTGATCTTCACTTTCTGACGGTCCCATTTCACCTGCAGCCTGGGGAATGCATTGGAAGGTCCGGGATCGATCACGGTCTCCGATTGGAGCGTGGGGATCTTCGCCAGTTGGGACGCAATGTGACTGGCCCGGTCGAGCCATCCCTGCCACTCTTTTTTATGATCCCTCTCCAGGTAGGACTTCAAGGCGGCATACATGCCGAACATCTCTTCCTTATTGACTTTCATGGGGCGTCCGATCGGGGCTTCATGGGGACTGTGGTTCAGCCTGGCGGCTTCGATCAGGTCTTTACGTCCGAATAATAAACCGGCGCTCTGGGGACCGTGTATCATTTTGCCGCCCGAAAAGGTCACGAGGTCGAACCCTATTTTCTGGAATTTGAAAAGGTTCTCCACCGGTGGCACGTCCGCCGCCGCATCCAGTAAAGTCGGCACCGAATGGCGCTTGCAAATCTCAACAAAGGCTTCGTGGGTGACACTATGTCTTTCCGCGGCATTGAAGAACAGGGCCATCACTGTATTGCTGGTAAAGGCTTTTTCCATCTCATCCGGGCCTTCCACCTCCACGATCTTTGCCCCGGTCGTCGTGACGGCCTGGTCGAAAAGATAGCGGTGGCTCTTTTGCATGATGACTTCGGACCGGGGACCGGGAAGATTGGGGAGCTGACGGATCTTATCCTTGTCCTTCCCCGTGATAGAGGCCGCAGTACTCAATAAGATAGCGCAGGCTGCTCCGGAAGTGACCATGGCGGCCTCGACCTTCAGCATCTCTGCGATCTTCGCCCCCACCTTATCCTGCAATTCAAACATATTGGCAAAATCATGAGACGTGGAATTGATTGCTTCGAGCACTTCCGGGTTCATCAGCGACCCTGATAAAAGGGTCATGGTCACACCGGCATTGATGATACGGGTCACTCCCAGCTCTTCAAAAAAATCGCGGGGAGGAGCGGCGGCGCGGTGAGGGGCCGCATCGTGGGCAGGAGCGGTGGCTGGTGATCCGGACGAGCCGGCCTCCGGTGAAGGAGAGGCTTTTGCTGAAGTAAAAGGAAGCAGCGCTGCAAGACCACTCGCACCCAGGGGGAGCAATCCCATTCTCTTAATGATGTCTCTACGTTTCATTTTTATTTTTTGTTTTTTATTTTTTCATTTACCGAAGATAACCTTCGATCTTGTATTTTTTTCGATCTTGCATTTTTATTCTGGCAATGCGAAAGCGACTATATATCCTGCAGGATGGTCCAGGCCACCGGAAACCGAAAGGGCGATATACTGCCTGCCATTCACCATATAGGTGCAGGGCGTGGAGGATCCATTGCCCGGAAGGGTGGCCTGCCATTTCAATTTACCGGTAGACTTATCGAAGGCGCTTAATTTCTTATCCCTTGTTCCACCCAGGAATACGAGCCCCCCGGCCGTAACGATGGGACCGGGTGAACTTTCTGTTCCCGTGATGGGCTCCCCCTTTTTCTGCAGCTCGGGAAAATTACCCACTGTTATTTTCCATTCATATTCGCCGGTATTCAGGTTGATGGCATTCAACGTTCCCCAGGGTGGTTTAACGGCAGGATTTCCGTCAGCATCTACGAACTGGGCATAAGCCGTCGTGTTTAAGTAAGTAATGGCAGTATCTTTTTTAGGAACCGCCTTCAGGTTCGAACGGATCTCTGCCAGGTCCTCTGCCTTTTTAATGGCCTCGTCATTGCGGATATTAAACAGATAGGCGGCAATGGCGTCCTCATGTCCTTTCAACATCGCTTCGAAAGGAGGCATTTTTCCCCCGCCCTTCCTTATCTTATTCAATACTTCTTCCTTTTTCAATCTTTTGTCGAGGTCCAGCAGGGACGGATAAACGCCTTCCAATCCGTTCCTGTCTTCGCGGTGGCAGCTCGCACAATAAGTCATATAAAATGCCTTCCCGGCAAAGAAGCCGGATTTTCCCGGGTTGTCGCCCCCTTCCCCTGCTGCGGTCTCTTTCTCCGGTTCTATTTTTTGCAGGTGAGCGACCTCAGGGGCCTCATTGCCCTTCACGTATAATATACCCGAAGCAGGGTCATAAGCCGCTCCCCCCCACTCGATGCCCCCGACGGAGCCCGGCAGGCTGACGCTGCCCCTCATGGAAGGAGGAGTGAACAATCCTTCATACCGCATGGCCCTGAATCGCTTCACCAAAGAATCATGGACGGCAGGAGTCTGGCCTGCCAGGTCCTCTTCCGTCATATGCTGCCGGGAATAAGGCGCCGGTTTTGTAGGAAAGGGCTGTGTGGGCCAGGATTCCTCGCCCGGTATGTCCGAAACAGGCACCTTTCGCTCTTCGATAGGATATAAGGATTGCCCCGTTTCCCTATTCAATAAATAAAGAAAACCAACCTTCGAGGTCTGCGCCACGGCATCTATTTTCTGGCCGTCCTTCACCACCGTCACGAGATTGGGCGGTGCGGGAAGATCATAGTCCCATAGATCGTGGTGGATCGTTTGAAAGTACCAGATGAGCTTACCTGTCTTTGCATCCAGGGCTACCACGCAATTGCCGAACAGGTTTTGTCCCTTCCGGTCAGCCCCGTAATAATCGTAGGAAGGCGATCCCGTCGCCAAAAAGACCATCCCTCTCTTTTCGTCTACGCTCATGCCGGACCAGTCATTGGCCCCACCCGAATATTTCCAGGCATCTTTCGGCCAGGTCTCATACCCTGCCTCGCCCGGTTTAGGTATGGTATGAAAAGTCCATTCGAGCTTCCCCGTCCTGATATCATAGGCTCTCACATAACCCGGTTGCGCCCCGTATAGTTCGGAAACCTCATTGCCGATGATCAGCAGGTCCCCGGATACGATACCCGGAGAAGTGGGCTTTACGGAGATCGCTTTGGGATCATCCCGGATGCCGACATTCATGCTCACTTTACCACCCCGCCCGAAAGAAGGGATCGGTTTGCCCGTTTCCGCATCCAGGGCGAAGAGGTTGTCTCCGCCCGTAAATAATATTCGTTTATCCTTTCCATCCTGCCAGTAGGTGACGCCACGGTTGACCCCCCCTCCCCTTCCCCCGTCGAACGGATCGAAAGACCATAGCTTTTTTCCACTGGCGGCATCGATGGCATATACCCGGTGCCTGGCAGAGGTGGCATACATGACCCCGTCGACGACGATAGGATTGCATTCGCTTCCGCCAAAATGCGCTCCCTCTGGCGCATCATCCGGGGAAAACGTCCAGGCCATTTTCAAATTGCCAACACTAGCCGTATCCACCTGCTTCAAAGGGGAATAGCTGCTGCTGGCCGCATCGGCTTTATAGAGAGCCCAATCGCTGTTCTTTGGCTTACAGCCGGTGTAAAGGACCAGGAGAAATATGGGAACGGCGATTATCAACTGTCCTTTTACGTTATACATGGGCTCTTTCTTGTTCGTTTGCATTGAATTATGATATGCTATTGTTTTCCAATTTAACTGCTTCCATCCTATTTTCCCGCACCCTCAACTCTTCTTAACCAGCTTTCTTACGAAATCGACGAGTTCCGGGTTGCCGGCTTCCGCTTTTATTGAATCGGGAAGCTGTCTCACCCGCCAGATGACCTGCCAGTTGGAGGATGCACCCGGTTCCAATTCCTGGAAAGTGCCCTGGTGTTCAATTTCGACATAGCCCCTCAACCCGTCGTCTTTTTTCAGTAAGTCGCTGGTTTTCCCCGCGGACCCACTTTCCGCGCCATCCTTAACCAGGGGGCTCGCGTATAATTCGACCTCTCCTTCCTTCGGCGCTGCCGCCTCCAGGGGTATATCAGGAAATTGCTTGACGAGGATCGTCCGCCCATTCAGCTCTGCCAGCCAGCCCTCCGATCCGTCGCTGTACAACTGCCTGTCCCCTTTCGAAGGAAGTCCCTCTTCCTGGTAGACAAACCAAACGATCCCATCCTTTTCCCGGGTCAGGGGCAGTAATCCGCCCCTTCTTTCTCCTGCACCCATGGGGAAAAAAGCAATTCCTCCCGTCTTCACCCTCGTGATCTCCCAGGGAGCGACCTTCAAGGTTTTTCCGGATTCATTGGTGATGGTATAGTTCAGCAGGAAGCTGTTCTCCTGCAGGTCACCCGAGATCCGTTTGGTAACGACCAGTCCTGCCGGGCTCTTTTTACTGACCAGTTTAAGCCCCTGTCCTTCCAGGGCCGCGGTATACGGCTCGTTGTCTATTGCCGCGGGAGGCGGCCAGTCCCAGTCGGACTGGGGACTGGGCCAGAAAGTAGAGCCCCAGTTAAGCGAATCCACTTTATCATCCGTTAAGAAATTGCGGCCATCGACGAGGAAAGAAGTGATCCTGCCACCGAGGTGAGCATCGATCTCCATGGACTGGTTGCCCACTTTAATACGGAATATGGCATCGTCCTTCCCGGATCCTTTATCTCCCTTGTCATCCTTAACCGACCTGGTCCTTTCCGGAACGGCCCATCGCCCCTGCTGCTGGGCAGTAGATACCGCACTGCCGGCAATGAGAAAAGTCATCGTAAAAAGCAACCACGGGAAGACAGTCTTGCGTTTCATACCTGGGATAGCTATTGGTTCATGCATTGTATTGTTTCATACCATGGACAGTTATTGTTATCAATTCCATTCATTTGCCACATCTGAAGCCAAAGCCGGGTTCGCGTCTCTTTCAGCAGTCGGGATCGGCAGCAGCACATGCTTGTCGAGGAAAGGCTGCTGACCGGGACCGGCGGGATGCTCGGTGCTCAGGACCTGTTTGGAAATTCCCCAGCGGGCGAGATCGAACCACCTGGATTGCTCGCCGGCTAGTTCGATATGCCTTTCTCTTCTCAGGGCCGCCCTGGCCAGATCCTGGGTCAGCGTCAGGGGATAATTGACGGCCATGACGCTGGGGCGGTTACGCACGTCATTGATCAGCGTTACCCCGCTGTTGATATCCGCGCCGATCTCGATATAACATTCGGCCAGCATCAGCAATACATCGGCATAACGTGTAACATGCGTATTGATCCCGCTCATGGGGGCGGAAGTATATTGCTGTGACTCATAAGGCTCGTACTTGCGCCAGCTATCCCCGAACAGGTTATAAGGATAGGCTATGGGACCTGCGGCGCAGGCATCGCAATATTCCGTATCGCCCCCGTCTGCCGCATCCGAATAATAGAGCAGCTTGGAGCGCGGGTCGAGGTAATCGGCGCTATTCACGGGATTGGGATAATGTTGCGCGGTGACCAGTGCATTGGAAGCCGTTACATTCTGCCAGTCATTGAACCCGTACTCCTGGGCCCTTCCCGTATGCGCCGTCCTGGCGTCGGTCCCTTCCTGTCCGCCGAACATATAATACTGCGTATTGTCCGTGGTATAGACATGATTGACGGCAAAGACCACTTCGGGGCTATTGATATTATCCTCGCTGAACAGATGATCGTAGCTGGGGTCGAGGCTGTAATGATAAGGCGCCGTCGTCAACTGGACTAGCTGGTCCTGCGCCTGCTGGTATTTCTTTTCAAATAAATACGTCCTGCCCAGGAAGGCGATGGCCGCTCCCTTAGTGATCCGGCCTCTTTGATCGTCGGGGTAATCGACAGGCAGGTCCGGGATGGCCTGGGAAAATTCCGATTCTACCACGGCCCATACATCGGAAACCGAAGACCGGGGAACAGCATTTTGCTTAGAAGTCGCATAATCCATTTTCAGGGGCACCCTTCCCCAGTTGGTCACGAGGTTGAAATAAGCGAAGCCCCGCAGCCAATGCGCTTCGGCGATGTATTGCTTCTTCAGGGCCTGTTCGTCCGCATCTTTCGGCGTCCAGCTCTCCATGACATGCATGGCGAAATTGGCCCGGAAGATCATCCGGTATAAAGAGCTCCAAAGCCAGACGATATCATCGTTGTTGGCGGTATAGGAATAATCCGTCAGTTGCAATTCCGTGCCCACGAGCGGGGAAGCCCGTTCAGCGTCATTAGCGAGCAGATCGAAGATAAAATACCATTCCCGCGACATCATCCCCTGGTGATTGAAGACCGCATAGGTGGCGACAATAGCCTCATTGAACTGGACCTGCGTCTTGAAATAGGATTCGTCGGTATAGGTGTTCTCATTCTTTACGTCCAGTAAGCTTCTTTTACACCCGCCGAAGAGCAGGGTGAAAAAAATGAACAGTGGGACCATCTTTGATTTCATCTTGAATTCTTTTATAATCATTTAAATAAAGTAGTCGTCGTATTCGTCGTTCTTCCTCCGCCCGGTCTAAAATCCTACCTGCAGGCCCAGCATGAAGGTCCTTGGCTGAGGTACGGCCCCCTGGTCGATCCCCCTGCTGAAGATCAGGTCCTGCGCACTCCTGCTATCTTCCGTCACTTCGGGGTCATAGCCCGAGTATTTTGTGAAGGTGAACAGGTTCTGCGCGGTAACATAGCATCTCAGGGAAGAAAACGTTTTACCGGCAAGTGCATTCAGGCTGGCTGCCGGGATCGTATACCCGATCGTCACATTCCGGATACGGGCATAAGCGCCGTTCTCCACGAACCAGGATGAATTACGCAGGTTGGCGGCCGTACCATAGTTCTGGCCTGCCCGGGCTATATCGGTGATATCGCCGGGCTGCTCCCATCTTTTAAGGACGGTCGTCTTCGCATTAAAGGGGAGCGCCACTCCCTCCAGGTAATATTTCATGGCATTGATCAACTGCACATCGGCCACGCCCTGCAACGATACCATCATGTCAAAGTTCTTGTAGCCCATGGCAAGATTGACGCCGTAGAGCCACTTGGGTATCGGGCTTCCCAGGAATTTCTTGTCGGCTTCCGTAACGACACCGTCCCCGTTAACGTCTTTAAATATCCGGTCGCCAGGCAGCAGTCCCGACTGGTATTCAGCGTTAGGGTCCCCTGTCTTCTGCCGGGCAATGGCATTGTATTTATCGATATCCGCCAGGTCGATGGCCACATGATCATAGACATACCCATAAAAGGAGCCGATGGGCTGCCCCGGCTGGGTGCGGGTCATCGAAGGGACTTCATAGAAAGCTCCGCCGATGATCGGAGCAGCTCCCTGGGTGCCGAGGGAAGTGACGGAGTTCTTATTATAGTTGGCATTCACATTGAGGCTGTAGGTAAAGTCGTTCAGCTTTCCGGCATAGCCCAGGGATAGCTCGAAGCCTTTGTTGTAGGCAGAAGCCGCATTGATGAGCTGGCTGTTGCTGGCTCCGGAGACACCGCCATAACCCGTTGAAAGGGCCAGAGGAACGCTGACCAGTAAGTTCTGGTTATTCCGGTAATAGTATCCTATGCTGATGTTCAGCTTGTTTTTGAACAGGGCGGCGTCAATCCCTACGTCAGTCGTCGAGGTGGTCTCCCATTTCAGGTTGGGAGTGGACGGGATGGCTATGGTAGCTCCATTGATCAGCACTTCATCAGGGCCTAATGGATAGACTACGCTGTTGCCCGAACCCGTCCATACATTGGATTGGTAGGAGAATCCGGCAATATTCGAGTTGCCGGTCCTGCCCCAACTACCCCGGAGTTTCAGATCGGAAAGGAAGGAGATGTTCCGGATGAAGGGTTCATTGTATAGTCTCCAGCCCAGGCCGACCGAAGGAAAATACCCTACCCGGTTGGCCTCGCTGAACAGGGAGGTAGCATCCTGGCGGATCGTAGCGGTCAATATATATTTATCCAGGAGCGTATAGTTCAACCGGGCAAAATAAGAAATGAACCGGGCATTGGAATTGGCGCTGCCGGAGCCGAAGGTCACGGTCTTGGCGACTCCTATCTGGTGGATCTCGTCATTGGCGAAATTACTTCCCACGAGGCTGATGCTTCTTCCCAATCCACCGTCCCTGTAGGAATTACCGGCGGTCACGTTGATATAATGAACGCCGAACTGATTGGTATAGGTGAAATAGTTCTCCAGAATATAACTCAGGGCGTAATTATAGTTTTCATTGATCTGGTCCTGTGTCACCAGTTGATTCCCTGCATAGGTAGGATTGTAGTTATATTTTTGGTTGAACTGGAAGGTGCCGCCGAACTGGGAACGGAATTTCAATCCCTTTATCAGGTCTACCTCCCCATATAATTGCAGGTATCCGTTCAACGCACGGTTCTTTACATCTCTTAAATGAGGCTGAATAAGCGGATTTTGAGCGTCATTACCATCCAGTGCGCTGGTAGCGATCCCATAACCACCCAATAGATTGGTGGAATCATATACGGAGATGTAGGGGGGCATGCGCAGGCCGTTCAGTATATCCGCCGAAACGCCCTTCTGCAACTGGCTGGAGAAATTGATCTGTTGCCCGAATTTGAACCTCTTGCCGACATGTTCATCCAGGTTGATCCGGATGTTCGCTCTTTGAAAGCTCATGTCTACAACCTGGCTTTCCTGTTTGGTATATCCGAAAGAGAAACTATAAGCCACATTCTCCGTGGCTCCTGCCAGGTTAATATGATGTTCCGTGATCTTGCCCGTCCGGAACATTTCTTTCTGCCAGTCCGTTTGGGTGATGAGCGCCTCGGGCGTACTCAGACGGGGCGGTAAAGGCTGGCCGTAATTAACGTACCATTCTTTTACCAGGTCAGTATACTGTGCGGCATTCAGCATGTGGAATTGTCGCCAGGGCCGGGAAAACCCTGCATACCCGTCATAGCTTATTTTAGGTCGGCTTATTTTTGGGTGCCTGGTCGTGATGATCACGACCCCATTGGCGCCCTGGGCCCCATAGATGGCCACGGAAGAGGCGTCTTTCAGCACGGTGATATCCTGTACGTCGAAGGAGCTTAAAGAGTTAAAAGTGGTCACATCGCTCTGTATACCATCAATAACATACAAAGGCGACGCGTCTGTAAAAGATCCCGTTCCCCTCACGATGATCTGCGTTCCGGAACCGGGCTCTCCGCTGTTGTTCAATACCTGGACGCCGGCGATCTTTCCCTGGATCAACTGAGCCGTATTGCTAACGGCCACGTCGCCGAAATCCTTTCGGGAAGCGACTCCTATGGCGCCTACCAGGTCCTTTCTTTTCTGTGAGCCATAACCTACCACCACGACGTCGTTCAAAATTTTATTCTCCGGGAACAGCCGGATGCTCAGATTGACCTGGTCCCCTGGCCGAACCTCCTGCGCGGTGAACCCTACGAACGAAAAAACCAATACCCCTTTGGAGGGTACATCGATCGAGAATTTTCCCGCCGCATCTGTGGAAGTTCCCCGGTTGGTGCCTTTTACGGTAATGTTCACGCCGGTCAGGGGATTTCCCTGTTCATCCAGGACCCTCCCCTTAACGGAAGAATCGGCAACAATATCCATTTGGGGGGAAACGATAATGACCAGGCCGTCCTTTAAGACCTGGTATTTAAGATAGGTGTCCTTCAGCAGCAGTTGCAGCACCTCCAGGACCGGCGTCTCCTTCACCTGTAAAGAGACCGTGTGGCCCCGGGGCAGGTCTTCTTCGCTGTAGAGGATCCGGATATCCCCTTTTTCCTCCAGGAGGGAGAATGCCTTTTTGAGCTTCATGCCCCTGACATCCAGGCTTATTTTACCTTCCTGGGAAAAACCATTTGCTGTGGCATTTACACAGAGTACAAATGTCAGGATCATAGCCCAGTTAAACATTAAAATAAATTTTTTTCGCGAGCAGATAGAGCCTGCAACGAATTTGAATTGTTCGTTAAAATGCATAGTTTTGGCACTTAGAAGTTTAATAATCTGGTTTAGCGACTGGATTAAATTGACCGGGTATGTTAGCGCATCCCCGGTTTTTTTAATAGATGATTATTTCATGGTTGTTCATTTTATAATTGAATGGTTTGATCAGCTTCATGGCGGTTAGAACCTGGTCAATCGTCTCGGTCGTGAAGATCCCTGTAAAATGATAATTGTTGATCCTTTCCCCTTCGATATCGATACGCACATTATACCAGCGCTCCAGTTTTGTTTTTAGCTCCTTAAAAGACTCCGAATCGAAAACAAGCCGGTTGTCCTTCCAGGACGTTTCCTTCAGATAGCTATGGTGATCGATGGCAATGGGTCGGATGCTTTCAATGGATAAGATAAGGTCCGTCGGCTTATCCGCTGCCGGCGGAGCGACATTCGAATTTTTCACTCCATTTTCCTTTATACTGTCCACCCCTCTCTCTACGAGGGCGAATTTTTCGGAAGGTCGCAGGATTATTTTCTGCTGCGGCCGGTTGTTGATCGACAGTTCGATGGATCCCTTCAATAAGGTCGCCTCACACCGGCTCTCATTCGGATAGGCTTTTACATTGAAGGAGGTGCCCAGCACCCTGATAGAGATCTGGCTGGTATGAATGATAAAAGGCCGGTCCTTATCAGGAGCCACATCAAAGAACGCTTCGCCCGCAAGGCTGACCGAACGCACCGTCCCCTCCTTCATATGTTCATCATAAACAAGCCTGCTGTCGCCATTTAACCAGACGATCGTACCGTCCGGAAGATGCACGGTCTTGCGAACCCCTTTCCCGGCGGCTATTTCGGAAGGGTGGATCTTTTTTCCGATGTCGCCTTTTTTAGGGCTGAACAGCAGGTAGCCGGCAATCGTCAGGCCCGCCAGCACGGATGCCATACGAAGGAACCATTTAAAGGACGACGAAGACAGCACTCCCTTTTTCCCGGCATCCTGCCTGGCCCAATCAAATTCAGAAGCATGATTTTCCAGGTGCCGCCTGTAAAAAAGATCCGCATTTTCCTGTGGTGCCGGGGATTGCCAGATCTCTTCCATGAGCTCCTTCCATTCCTGTGCATTCGACGATGATCCCAGATATTGTTCGAGTTCTTTGATCTCTTCTGCTGTCGCTTCCCCAGCCATTTTCCTGGTAAACAATTCAATAACTCTTTGGTCAGGCATAAATATTGACGGGACAGTGCCATTAATGCATCGTCCATTAGAAAAGACAATAAAAAAGGGGGAACTCCTTAGTCGGTGGTAAAAAAAACTCAGGCTCTGTCAAATTTAACCTTGAGGGCCTGCGTAAGCTTTCTCATAGCGGAGACAAGGTGGGCGTCCACCGTTCGGATGGAGATATTTAACAGCTCCGAGGCCTGTTTGTAACTGAGGCCCTCCTCTTTAACGAGTTGGAATACCAGCCTGGTCCTGGCGGGAAGGTTCTGGATGGCAAGCTGCAGGTTGGATCGTAATTGCGCATTGACCAGTAGCTGCTCCGGGGTCGAGTCATGCCGGACAGTCCCGGGTTCCATGTCGTCGAGCGGGATTATCCGGGTCCTGGAATTCTTCTTTACGAGGTTCAGGGAATGGTTCCTTGTCATGACAAGGGCATACATTTTAATATTTTCAATGGCGGCAAACTCATTTCTGCCCTGCCATAGCCGGACCATTACATCACTGGCCACTTCTTCCGCCTGCTCCCTGGAATGGAGAAGGCAGAAAGCGAACCGGAACAGGGATGGGAATAATACCCCGAACAGCTCTTTGTACGAGGCTTCACTACCTTCTGTTATAGTACAAAAGAACAGACGATTAATATCATGGGATGATTCCGCCATTGCAGGAAGTCTGGTTACGTTCAGTCCTGAAATTAACAATTATTTCATTTCGATCCTGAACTTCCCCCGTTTTTAAATAAATAGCTACGGGAGACTACTTAACTGGTCGAAGATCAGGGGGAATATCCGGTGAATAAAGGTTACGGACTGCTGGATGGCATGGGCATCCGCACTGTTCTCATTGGTCACCACCACGACATTAAGGGAAGGGATCAGGATGAGGAACTGCCCGCCCCAGCCCATACCATAGGTGAGCGGTACTCCTTTATACGTTGTATGGTAATAACATAAGGCATAGGTGGACTCGTCGAATCCCCATCCCGTTGAATAGAATATATCCGGATGGAAAATTAAGGCTACCCATTGGGCGGGAACGATTGGCCGGTGGTTATAAACGCCTTTATTCAGGAGTAGTAAGCCAATTTTTGCCATGTCGGTTGAGCGGAGACGGATGCTGAGCAATCCGCAGCCGTCATAATAGCCGTCCCGCATTTTCTCCCATTCAAATTCCGTTATGCCGAGGGGATCGAAGAGGAATTTTTTAGCAAATGATCGCGTATCCATCCGGGTACTTTTGGTCAGGATGACGGAAAGTAGATGGGTAGCGGCATTATTGTAATGAAATTCCTTGCCGGGATCTGCGAGGAGGGGGGATTTTAGGACAAGGCCCGAGGGATCCGGAAGAGAAAGGAAGGCGCCGAGTTGTTCCAGGTTCTCATGATAGAGGCCGGAGGCCTGGTTCATGATCTGGCGGATGGTGATCGCCTGTTTTCTCTGGTCGGAATCGGCTTTTAATTCCGGCAAGAAATCGGCTGCTTTTTCGTCCACCGACCGGATATATCCCTTGTCGATGGCGATGCCGATCAGAAGAGATACAATGCTTTTTGTAAGGGATTGGTCGTTGAACAGGCTGTTTACCCCATAGTGGTTATAGTAGTTGCTATAAATGACCCGGTCGTTCTTAGCGATAATAAGCGAATAGATGCCCGGATTCTTTTGCAGATAAGCGGAGGTATCTAAATGCAACTGTGCATGAAGTGGTAGATGGGCCAGGAGGGAGAAAATAACAGGAAGGGTGATTTTTTTCATGAGAGGATGTCTTTAAAGATGAAGGGATGTCTTTAAATAATGATGTCTTTACTATAGTGATGTCTTTAATATAGCGATACTTTTAAATTGTAATGCCATTAAATTGGGCCGGCAAATATACCGATAATATAATCGGGGACATTTCGGGCAAAACTTATTATGTTCGTGTTTCGGCTATTACAGCAAGGCCGTTACTATAAAAAATTCCTGATGATCCGTCGTTTGCTCCATAATCTGCCTTTTAAGAAAATCACCTTTTGCCTGGCAGCGTCCGGTAGTGTATTATTCGGCCATGCCCAGCATAATCCTCCGGCCACGGTGTCCGGGCTGCAATGCGAGTATCTTTCCAATCCGTTGGGCATTGATTCCCGGCATCCCCGGCTGTCGTGGAAGCTGGACGACCAGCGGCAGGGGGCCCGGCAAACGGCGTATCAGTTGCTGGTGAGTACTGATTCTGCCGGTATGGATAAGGGCAGAACTGCCCGGACTGGGTCGGACAGCAACAGGGTCGTTTATCAGGGGAAGCCCTTGCAGCCTTTTACAAAATACTATTGGCGGGTGGTGCTATGGGATAAAGATGGCCAGCCTCTTACTTCTTCCATTGCCAGTTTTGAAACGGGGGTGATGGATAAGGAGAATTGGAAAGGCAGTTGGATCAGTGATAACAGGGGTATTGATTTCAAGCCTGCTCCTTATTTCAGGACTACCTTCCCGGTGACTAAAAAAATAAGGGCCGCCAGGGCCTATATTGCCGTTGCTGGACTGTATGAGCTTTATATAAACGGGCAGAAAACAGGCGATCACCGGCTGGACCCTATGTATACCCGTTTTGACAGAAGAACTCTATATGTCACGTATGATGTTACGGCCCAGTTACAAAACGGGAAAAATGCGATTGGCGTACTATTGGGAAATGGCTGGTACAACCACCAGTCCACTGCCGTTTGGAATTTTCACCGGGCTCCCTGGCGGGGCCGCCCGGCTTTTTGTCTGGACCTGCGCATTACGTATGATGACGGGACAACGGAGACCATCACTTCCGACACCCATTGGAAGACAGCGTCAGGCCCGGTCGTCTTTAACAGCATCTACACGGCGGAGCATTACGACGCCCGCCTGGAACAGCCGGGATGGAATACAGCCAATTTTGCCGACAGCGCCTGGCAACCTGTTATTTACCGTTCAGCCCCATCGGCTAATATTGTATCGCAGACGGTAGTGCCCATCCGCAATGTGGAGACGATCCCTGCCGCGGACGTTAAAAAAATGGCCGATACCCTTTACCTGTTCGACCTGGGAAGGAATATATCCGGCGTAAGCCGGATCACCGTAAAAGGCGAAGCAGGTACCGTACTCCGTCTGAAGCATGCGGAAAAACTGGATAAGAACGGCCGTGCCGACCAGTCGAATATCATCGTGCATTACAGGCCTACGGATGACAAAGATCCCTATCAAACCGATATTTTTATTCTGAGCGGTCAGGGAGAAGAGACTTTCATGCCGCATTTTAATTACAAGGGCTTTCAATACGTCGAAGTAAGCAGTGACAAACCGGTGTCCCTGACCAAAGAAAGCCTGACAGGTTATTTTATGCATAGCGATGTGGCGCCGGCAGGCAGCATTCATTCGTCCAGCAATACCCTGAATAAGATATGGCAGGCGACGAATAATTCTTATCTCTCCAACCTTTTCGGGTATCCGACCGACTGCCCTCAGCGGGAAAAGAATGGCTGGACGGGGGATGCACATATTGCCAGTGAGACCGGCCTGTATAATTTCGACGGGATCACCGTTTATGAAAAATGGATGGCCGATCACCGGGATGAGCAGCAGCCCAATGGCGTGCTGCCCTCTATCATTCCCACGGGCGGCTGGGGCTATGAATGGGGGAACGGTCCTGACTGGACCAGCACCATTGCTCTTATCCCCTGGAACCTTTTCCTTTTTTATGGGGACAGCAAGGCCCTGGCCGATAATTATGAAAGTATCCGGCGTTATGTAAACCACATCGATGCCTTGTATCCCTCCGGTCTTACCACCTGGGGGCTTGGTGACTGGGTGCCGGTCAAATCCAAATCTCCCGTAGAGTTGAGTTCCACTGCTTATTATTATACGGATGTCCGCATATTGGCCAGGGCGGCAGCGATCCTGCACAAGCCGGCCGATGAAGTAAAATACACGGCGCTGGCTCTTAAAATCAAAAATGCCTTTAACGCGAAATACCTGGACAGCGCTTCGGGGATTTATGATAAAGGCTACCAGACTGAGTTAAGTGTGCCTTTGTACTGGGGTATCGTTCCCGAATCTTTAAAAAGCAAGGTGGCCGCTAATTTAGCAGAGCGGGTAAAAGCCGATCAGTACCACCTGGATGCAGGTATCCTGGGGGCAAAGGCCCTGTTGAGCGCCTTGAGCGATAACGGGTATGCGGATGTCGCTTACCAGGTAGCCTCGCAGGAGACCTACCCTTCCTGGGGATGGTGGATCGTGAATGGGGCTACTACGCTCTATGAGAACTGGGATATCCAGGCCGGCTCGGACCTGTCTTTAAATCATATCATGTTCGGGGAGATCGGCGCCTGGCTCTATAAGGGGATTGGCGGGATCAAAGTGGATCCGGAACATCCCGGGTTTAAGAACGTGCTGCTCGAACCAAATTTTGTTACGGGGCTGGATCATTTTGAAGCTGGTCATGATGGTCCTTATGGGAAGATCGTTTCCAACTGGGTTCGGGAGGGAGGTGTCATCACGTATACCGTCACGATTCCGGCCGGTTCAACGGCGACCATTCGCTGGCCGGGGATGTCCGGGAAGAAAGTTTATGGGAATGGGGGGGTGTTTGAGGTAGGTAAGCCCTTGCGGGTAAGTGCAGGGAGTTACCGGTTTGAGGTAAAATGAACATGTATTAAGCTATTTGTAAAGAAAGAAGAGTTGCAGTAACTTGACCTCTATTATGGAATCTTTTTTTAAAAAAATCACAGAAGTTCTCGATCAATATAGTATCCCTTATATGCTTTCAGGAAGTATAGCAATGGGCTTGTATGTAGTTCCGAGGATGACCAGAGATATAGACTTCATTATTCATCTTGACCCTAAGAATCTCGATTTTTTTGTAAACAGTTTTAAAGATGGATTTTATTGCGACAGAGATGTTGTCAAAGAAGCAATAGAGACTCCTATCAAAATGTTTAACATTATTGATCATGCTACAGGTTATAAGGCAGATTTTGTCGTACTGAAGAATGATGCATTCAGGCAAGAGGAATTTAATCGGAGAGTACAAATGGAGTATTACGGCAAAATAATTTACGTAGTATCACCGGAAGATTTGTTGATTTCAAAACTCATTTGGATACAAGATATACAGTCTGCTATACAAATGGAGGATATTAAAAATCTTGTTGCAATCGATCGCCTGGATTGGGTATATGTCTCAAAATGGATTAGTAAACTAAATTTGCGTACCTTTGAGCTATTGAACAAATGACAGATACTCCTCAACATATAAAAGATTTACAATTAAAAATCTGGCTTTCCAAATCACCCATGGAAAGACTTAAGCTGACACTGGAAAATAGTGCCGCTTTACTCCATTTTTGGTCGTCAACTCGTGCGATTAATGAGAGCAAAACGAATCAAAGTTCAAAAAGTGATTCAATAATAGAAGATTCCCAAAGATCAAAACATTTCTTCAAGTGAAGTTGGTTCTCGCTTTAAAAAATCTCCATCGATAATAAGCAATTTGACTCCATTTTCTGAAATGGAGCGGTGAGAGCTCAATTCATCAGAAACAGTATACGTCATTCCTTTTGATAGATGAAATTTTTCCCCGTTTTGCAATTCACTCCAAAATTCACCTTCCAGGCAATGTACGATGTGGCCCTTTTCGCACCAATGATCGGCCAGGTAATTTTTACTATATTCCACCACTCTGATCCGCAAGCCCTGAAATTGGATAGTCTGCCAATAGGCGACTCCCGTCTCCCCTTTGTGCTCGGTCCTGGGAATAGCTTCCCAATTAATCACCTGAAAGGGAATGTTCTGAAAATTCATGCAGTATGATTTATCTATCAAAAATACGGTTTCGATTAAAAGAAGTCGGCTTTCTATTACGGTTTCGGTCAAAAGAAGCCGGGTATCTACTTAGGCTACGTTCAGCAATAGCCGGTATTTTGTCCTGGAATGGTACTGCTCTCCGGGCCGCAGGATCGTGGATGGAAATGCGGGTTCATTGGGGGAGTTGGGGAAATGCTGTGTTTCCGACAGCCCCCCTCCTACCCATCTTTATCGTATAGGTTAGAGAGCAAAGTCACCTATAATACTGGCACTCCATATCACTTTATCAAACCTTCTGTTGCTCCGTGCAAATGATTGCCGCTTTAATTGGTTAAAAGGCCATTTATCAATCCGAAGTCAACATATTGTTTTCCAATACATTAAGAAGCTATCCAAGAACACAATAACAAATAATGTATTTTTATAATTTAAACATACCTTTATAATCACACATACAATTGTCTTGCGGCCAGACTATCCATATAAATACTTCTCCGACGAACGTACTAGTTATGTTCTCCTCATTCAAACGCTCGCGATAGACTCGTTTAATTGATTACAGCCAACATCGCAGATCTCTAGTAGCCAAAATTGTTCTATTAAAAATAAAGAAGATGGTAGAAACCATATTGCCAGCTTTACTTGGATATATAGTAAATGGTATAAAAAATAGTAAAACTCTGAAAAAAGTCAGCTCTGATATTACAGATCCTATAAACAAAAAGGCTCTTGATTTATGGGAAAATATAAAACCTGGCATTTTGAATAAAAAAGTAATTGAGATTATTGAGAAAGATCCTTTGAGTGAGGTAGCGCAAGCAGAACTAAAAAAGAATCTCATTAAACAAATGGAAGATGAAAATTTCAGAAAAAAGATTATTGAAGCAGTTTCAGAGCTGCATAAATTAGACCGATCAGGGGCATCCAAAGCCACCATTAATAAGAAATTGAATAGCAGGGGGGATTATAATATTAATACTATTAATTAATAAAATCTCCAATAGCATGGGAATTAAAAATGAGAATATTAAAAACTCTGAAGCAGGCGACGAATCTCCTCTGAACACTCCGGAACAAGAAGAATCAGAAGACGGGGAAAATGAAATTGAGAGCAATAAAGAAATAGATAGCGAAGGAGATAGTAATGTAAATATCATTGACTCAAATATTGGGGCAATAATAAATATGGTTCGGGAAATAGAAGACACTCTTTTCCCGTGTGATACAGAAGGATGTAATACAGTAATAGATTTAAGTAATTATGGAAAGACAAACTGTCCGAAATGTGGAAGAAGTTATTTCAGGCGAAATACAAAGTTGCAGGTAGGGATATACAAAACTCTGGACGAAAGTGAGACCAAACAATTTAAAAAGATAATTTCTCATGTAAATAATAAGATAAAAGACAGAAATTACGAAGAAGCATATAGATATTGTTTGGAAGCTGAGAAAATTGCTCCGGCAGAATCTACAACATGGGAGTATTATGCATTAGTT
>Ga0307511_10000521_pt1 | contig 41408 bp, 48 predicted proteins | sample 13_EM_MG_FD_200266 | JGI IMG/M metagenome (GOLD analysis project Ga0307511, IMG submission 200266) | Populus trichocarpa ectomycorrhiza microbial communities from riparian zone in the Pacific Northwest, United States - 13_EM | ecosystem: Host-associated > Plants > Roots > Unclassified | place... | reverse complement strand
CCGCCGCCCGGCGAGGATCTGTCATTGTCATCGGGCCTGTCGCCGCTCTCGCCGGATTGGATTTAAATTATTTTTTTGTCATCGACCAACCCCTCGCCGGGTTGGTCGGAATAGTACAGTACTGTGATGTGGGGTTAGGTGTGGTAACGGAGACATAGAAGGTGAACATACATCACGAGTGGAAGAAGTCTTTCGACAATGCCGTTCTTCTGCCGTATGATCATGCCTTCCGGAGGGATACTGTCGAGCCTTACGCGATTCGGATTTGAGCTGGACTTTTCACCGTCCTGTTCGTCCCGTTCCTCATCGTCAGACCCATCGTTGAGTACTCGCCGCCGACGTTTCCGTGTATCAGACCCTGATGGCTCGGGCCCAGTGGGGATGCCCCCCTCTCCTTCGTCGCTGATGTCAGGCGGGGGATCTGCTTTCTTCCTCGTTCTTCCCTTGGCGGTCATGGGTTTCGGTTTTTGTGTTGGTTTCTTCGCCTGCTTCTTGGGCTCCGATTTGGGTGGACCATTGTCGTCATCTCCATCACTCACCCCCTGTATCTTCCCTCTCTTGGGCGGAGGTTCCCCCTCCCCTCCATCCTTGCGAGGGCGACCACGTTTCTTCGGTGGTGGTTTCTGTTTCTGCTCCTCATCGGAAGTATCTCCTCGGTCAAAGGCCACTCGAGAGATGACCGGTGTCGTCGTCGTCTCGTACACGTCAGGAGGTATGTCCCGCAACGACTTTTCTTCGGGTGAGAGAGGCTTCATATTGGACGGTCCGGGTCGAGAGTCTTCCACATCAACGTCTGTCCCGGCGGATTCGAAGGTTTCTGGAGGAGATTCTGTTGCCCGAGCCTTTCCTTTATCACCTCTCCCGGAAACCTTCGTTTTCTTGATGGCGAGATCGTCACTTTCATCGTCAGTTTGGGTTGGCGGCGGCTTCGCGGAGGAGTCCTTGAGCTTGCGCCGGGTTGGTTTTGGGATGGTAGGTCGGCCATCGGAGTCATCCTCTCTGTCCGTATTGCGTGACGAAGCTCTTGAAAGTTTTGGCTTCTTTGTAGTCGTAGACAGTGACTTCTTCGATGGTTTGGTTGCTTTCGGTTTGGTTAAATGCGGTTCAGAATAGTTTGTGGCTGTGGGAAACAGACTCACCGGTGCTCGATGTTTTTGTTGTTCGACGGGACGTTGAAGGTTTAGATCTGCTCTCGTTTACGCCTGTAACATGTGGTCAGGCACCGCGTTGAGCCCAACACAAGCCTTGCCCACCTTCAACGACATTTCTCCCGGCCGTGCGAACGAACCTCGTTGAGGGCTTCTTCTCACTCGATTCAGCTATGTATCAGGAATAAGCATGTGCAAGAGTTCGGAAATCGTAACGGGGATCGCACCTTGGGTATCACTCTCGCCGAAATCCACGACCTTGATTGATTTCCGACTGGTCGGTTTCCTCACCTTTAGTTGTTTCTTTGTCTCCTGTGTAGATTCGTCCGGAATTTCATCGCGGTTCTCGCCTTTCGTAGAGGCTTTGACAGATTTCCTCTGCTTAGTTGACCCCGTCCTGGCTGATTTCTTCGGGCCCTTCCTCGGCGAGGTCGCCATCAATGCCTCCAAAAGCCCCTTACTATCCACAGAAGGAACATACGTGCTAGACGCGTAGGAAGAAAAATGCGGTGAGTTAGAGGATTCACGAAAGAGACCCTAATGTGGACGCGTACCCGAGCCTGTGCCTATACCTGGCAGCCTGTTTCTCCTGTCTCTTGACTTTACTCTCCTCCAACGTCAGCCCACTCGCCAGGAGTTTGGTTGGCTCCATAAATGGCGTGAATGACGAGCGTTGGGCAAGGACGATCTGAGCGGTGGCGATGCGAACACCCGCAACCGTGGTGGGGGAAGGAACATCGAGTTACAGCACGTGATCGTTGAGCGCAATCATGTGATCGCTTTTTGTGATGTCAGATGTTTGTGTGATTAGAGGGAGACTAGCTAAGCAACAGGAGCGTCTACGTTAGGAGCGCGGGGGGTGAGTTCGGTGAGAGTCAACGGCGGAGGGGCGGTCAAATGGTTACGAGACAAGGGTGCCCGGTTTCACGACCATGGGGTCATCACTCATTCTCCACCCTGGCTCTCCGTCGCAATCGCCATCGACCCGTAACCTCAACCTGGGATCCTTGACTTCAAGTTGAATTGGAGTGACGACCATGTCCGTGTCGTCTGGCGAGTTTTCCTCTCCTTCAAGTTCGTGGTGCTTGCGATCACTACCGTCGGCACCTGGCTCCTGTTCGTCGATGTCCATATCGTCCCCTTCGTCGTCCTGGTTGTCGCCGTCGTCATCCGCACCAAGATCGATGGCCGCTGCGATCATGCTCTCCAATGCCTCAGCGCTCATCTCCTCGCCTTCTCCCTCGACATCCAAATCTTCGACGTCTGCGTTCCCGTTTGCAGCGGAGTCTCTCCGTGAGGAGGAACCGGAACCAGAGGCAGACTGTTGACATTGTTGCTTCTTTTTCTTCTCTTTGATCTTGCGGATGACTTTGGCGATGTAGTCCTTGGCGAACTTCTTGATCTTTGCGGTTTTCTCGTCCGAGAATGCGTCGAGTTTCCCTTCTTTGTAACTTGAGGACTTCTTCTCCTTCTCCGCAATGACCTCCGTCAGCTAAATCACGAGTTGTTAGGAGAAGAACGTGAGAAAAAAACGGCGCACCTCCTTAGCATACTTCTTGAACTGCTCATGGTCCAAATACTTCTGGTACTTGCTCATGGTCTTCACGACGACAGCACCAACCAACTTCTTCAGCTTCTTCTCCTTCAAAGCCTCCTTCTCTTCCTTGCTCAGGCTAGGTTTCTTCTTCTCTTTCTCCTTTCTCGTCCGCTTCTTCTCAATCTGCAGTACTTTCGCCTCGGCAGCCGCTTGCTCCCTCGCCTCTTCTTCCGCCTTCTGAAGAGCGGTGGCCGCCGCAGTGGCTCGGGCAGCAGCAATAACGGCCTCAACGGCCTCTTTCTTCGGTGGCTCGAGAGGTTGGGGACCGAACACAGGGACTTTTGGAACCCATTTCCTTTCGGTGGATGAAACGGTGGCAGTAGTAGGAAGCCAATTGAGCGTGGGCTCTTCGAGAACCTTAGCTCGTTTGTGCGGCCTCTCCTCTTCAACTGGAGGAGGTGTTGGTTCTCGAACTTGGTCATTATGGGCATCCTTAAACTGAGATGAGTAGGAGAGCCCATCGAGAAGAGATAAAGTGACCTACAACAACCATCCGTTTGGGAATGCGGTAGCCGGTTTCCAGAGTTGCCCACTCTTCCAAGAGCTATGTAACCATTGTAATTAGTATCGGGACGGCGTGGATTCTGGGAGCAATACCCTCGTTGCCAAGCGCTTCAACTTCGCGGCCTCACTCTCATGCCTCTCAGAGGCTCGTCCACGTTCAGACTCGAACTTTACTTCGTCGACGATCATCGGTGTTACATCGTTGGTGGATTCCGTAGATATCAGTGCGTCTGACGGTTCCACGATCTCTGATTTGACAACGGCCAGCGCTTGATCCACACTCGTGGCGGTTGACTCCAGGTTGGCGGGCCCTGGGGGTTCAACTTTCACTTCTTGGGGCTCCGAGATCTCTTCACCGGACTTCACGGGTATGTCGGCTGCCGTCGCCTCGCCCTCTGGAATGGGCACATCGGCAATTGTCTGCACAGCCAGATTGATCTTTGAATCCTCGATTTTGTTTCTTTGGAGGAGTGGCCAAGTAGATACACACTCCATGACCTGTGTTCGCCGTTTCCGAAGTTAGCGTAACCGGTTGGAAATGAATCCACGAGATGAAGATCACCAGACGTGGATGGGAGGGGATTTTCGCGAAGTAACGGATCTCGAACTCACGAGGATCTGGATGCCTGGATCGGACGGGTAATCTTGCAGGATGTTCGTCATCAAGCTGAATCCCCTCAACCTCATCAACTGTCTCAGGGGCGACTTATCCTCCGTGATCTAGAACGGATTCAATAACCTCTCTATCTCCAGCACGACGCTGATCGCGTACCTTAATGCGGGTGAGCAACTTCAGTAGCACCTTTCGACTCGAGGTTTGCCTAATTGCTTGGATAACCTTCGGAACATCCTTGTCCTGGAGAGGTTTCAGGATGGGGGCGTAGTCCTCGTCGAGTTTCTTGCTCTTCTTCCTCTTGCTACCCTTCAGACCAAGTTTCTCGACTTCATCGGTGATTCCAAGAGCTGAAATACGCGGTGAGTGAAGGCGTTCAAATAGAGACGTAACGCCCACCATCGATGAATAGATCATCCATAGCAGCAAGATCAGTCTGAGTCTTGCCGCCAATGTACCCCACACAATTTGGCTCTCCACAAAAGCACTGCTGTGCTTCATGTCTGCAAGGTAGATTCCGTGAGCCTGAGCATAATGTGGAGAGAATCATACGGACCCGTAGCGGTCGACGTTGTAGTTGAAGGTCAGCTCCTCATCCTTCAATATAGCTCGCTTTGCAAAAATGCCCATTCGCACCCGGTCCCCAATGGTCCATTTTGCGACGTAGCAATTGGGGTTGCAGCTGTGGTTCGCGAATCGCCCGATCCCACCTTTTTTGGTTGCGTCGATGAACTGCGTGTGGCGCCTCAGTTTAGCGCTCGTAAAAAAACAGACAACGACTGAGACACACCTCGTCCTTCTGAAGCATCATAAAGTAGAAGTGCTGAATTCCCTCTTTCCCATAATCCCTCATCCGTTTCTTCATAGAGGGTGAACTAAGGACATCCCCGACATACTCATAAATGAACGTGTCTCTGCGAGAAGGACAAAAAACACGTGAGCGCTAGATACCCAGCAAACATTGACGAAAAAAAAAAATCGAACCTGGGCAAGTTTTCAGTTGTGCGGAGTCCAAAGCCCTTCTTTTCTGTTAGGACGATATCGATCGGGGCGTACTGCTTTCGCTGGAACCTGGTAATGTGGTGAGATGAGGGGCTTGGAGCAAAGAATGAGGTGGCATGCCGTTGGTTTTTACAGTGGCCCCGACACCGACAGTCTTCAGGCATGCACTCCACCTGAGTCAGCCGGTTGATGCACTCCGACCCCTCCCCGCAGGCGACCCATGGACTATCTACGCCTATTCACCAGAACCGCCCAAAAAGGGCACGAGGGTGTCAGAACGCTACCGTACAACGACTAACAACGAGGTTTGAACCGTTGCCGGGGGTGGAAACGCACCATGTTCGTATTGACAATCACACATCATGCTCTCCAATGCCTCCCTGGACCTTCCTAACGTCCCATATTGATAGAGGTTGTCGGGAATCTCAACAAACGTGGCCTTGGCCGCTTCTTCAGCCTTTGGGAGGTGTCCGATGAGCTGGGCCCCTGTGGTTGGCGGTTTTGGGGGTTTTGTGCGTTTGGACGACGTAAGTGGTGGTGTTGAGCGCGATGCTGGTGTCTGCACGCCGCTCTCCTTGGGGGAGGCGGAGGCAGACGAGGAGTCTCTCTTCATGGATGACGAGAGTGCGCGTGTGACGTGCGTCTCATAGTTTGGTGTGCCCTGGGACACAGGGGAGGTGGACCTGGCCAAGAGCTTGTCATCGACCAGTGTCCCCCGGTCCGGTTTTGGCGTCGAGTGGGTATTACCAGCGGACATCGTGTGGGCCGGCTAAGGTCTGTTAAATGTGCGAGCGTCGTGGTATCCAGCAGAGAGTGAATGTCTGAAGAGACATCGAGAACGGGTTCACGGAGAGCACAAGGATTGATCGGACCGGCGATGGCAAAACGCACAGCAACGGTCTAAGTTCCGCCGAAAAGCGGAGAGAAAAATAGAGAGAAAAATAAAGAGAAAATAACTTAGGAGAAGGCAAAGAGAGAGATAAACTGGAGCGGTTGGTGGGTGTGGCCGAGGTGAGACATGACCAAGGGAAGACGCGCCTGTTTTCTCGTTCTCTCTCCCAAATAATGGGACCTTCAAAAAAACGAAAGAGGGATGAAGGCGAAGACGGAAGGATATCTTTCAAACTCTCCGCTCTGCCAGAAAGTCAGCTTGGGCCCGTCCTCGGTGAGCTCTCATTGCCCTCGTCTCGTTATCGGAGGTGGTGGCTGAAAATTAGAAACCTATCGCCAGTCGGCTTCCCCGGTGTCCAGCCCCCAGCCAACACCCCCTTCCAATGTTATCGCCTGAAAACGGTGGAGGGTGACTCTGTTCCGAAGGAATTTGCCGCCCAATCCACGTTGGTCGCTGCTGAGACGGATGATGTCGAGTTTTCCTCCAACTCCGGAACGGCTACCGACGCAGGTTGCACGTACGCCCAACTGAAATTAATCCCCTCTCCTGACACCAGGGCACTGACGTTCCTATTTCTTGATAGTTACCTGGTCGCTGTGCACGACAAACGCACAGGCAAAACCTTCTTCCGGCCCGTTCCTCTCCACATCTTGACGCGAAAAGTGAAAAGGCTAAAAAGCATCCAACCCACGCCGGTCACAGTCACTCAACGCATCGAAGCACGAAATGCTCTCGGTGCTACGTTCGGCACTAAGAAGGCACAAGCCGCCATTCGTGCTCATGAGAGGAACAGGATAGACATCGATGCGATGAAGGCTGTAACCGGGAAATTGCAATCAACAATCGAGGACAATACAACCAATCTTCCAACGCAAGGTCAGTTTCAGGCGCACACCCTTCGACTCCTGGCCTCCTGATTCTCTTTCAGAACAAGCAAAGGCAACCGCAGATGACACCAGGCTGATCCCGCCGTTCAATGCAGATGCTGAGCGACCGGACGACATTTATCCTATCGCGAACATCATCACTGACGCGGAGTGGAATTCCATCTCAATTTCCGCTATGCTCAAAGCCGAAAATGACCGAGACCGGACGGCACTATTGCCTTACAATCGCTCTACCTGGATCAAACAGAAGGTCCGCGATGCCTTTGCGGGTAGGAAGCCCAGTAAAACCACTCTGTACTTCCCACCCCCGCTCATTATGTGTGCACATGGAGCTAATATGTGAAATTTATGCAGGAAACTTTTGTTCGCTATATCGGCCATATTCGCGTTTTATAGCGCTCGCAGGAACGTGAGCGATAAAGGAAAGCTGCAAGAACGATTGAGCAGAATCCCGTCTACCTTGCTGGATGGACTGCTTTCTAAATTCACGGACAGTGCCCGGGGGTCAACGAAGTGTGTCATCTTTCAGGCTGCGAATGTATGCACTTACCCAGAAACGATGCCCACAGAGCACATGTCACTCAGGAAATGGAGACGAACCTGTTGACGCACATGTTCGCCCTGTGCCTTCGGGCAGATGAATGGGCAACAGATACGACAGTCCTGGCCGGAGATCTCAGCATGCCAGTCGCAAAAGTGAACCAATTGTTCAAATCGCTTGGTACGTTCGTTGCTCAGTTCTCCGTGTTTTGCAAAAGTAACCCCTTATTGCCCGCCTTCAGGGTGCAAGATTGAGAAGCTCACAAAGAAAGAGCTCGACAGGAGGCGGTTACCTGAGAGCGAGGCGAACACTAAGAGAGCTCATTTGACGGCGCCCTTGGAGTTCCCCAAGGCGAGAGCAAAGCGACGGAATTGATTTCAATACACGTTCACTGTTTCTCCCCGTTCCCGGATTAGGTTTGGTACGGAAATCGCCGTTTGGCTGGAGCTATGATGCGATGCGTGGTCGTGAAGAAGTCAGGGAAACTGCACGGACTGACTACCCGCAGTCGTCAACTTCGCTTCGCGTTACAGGTTCTTATCGGCTAAGCTCTACACAGTCGCCGACCCCTGCGAAACTACTTGACCTTGGTGGGATGGCCCAGCAGTTTGCGTCTCTCGGATACGATCCAGTGGTGCTCCCCAGGGCCCCCGGGTGACCCTTTCGATGCCGGCGAACGGTCACGTTGGTCCACTACCAGGCCAGGAGGGCGGTACCCCGGTGCTTCGTCAACCGTCAGGGTACTGATATTGATAAGCCTATCCGCCCTGTTGGAAAAGAAGGGGGCAAATCAGGGCAAGGACAAGCCCAACCCGCAAGTGAGAGTTGGAATGACTAGAATGAAGAGATCCTTACTTGATCCTTTCTGCGTCGGCCCTGGCAGCCTCTCTCAATGTCGCGGAGTCAAGTTCAAGGCTGGAATCCGGGTGCCTAGTGGACGACCGTTGCGCTTTGGCGGCCAGAGAATCCGATGGTGGTCGATACCCCAAGTTCTTGTGTTCCTCGGACATGATGATTCTTGCGTCCTTAACACCGGCCTTGTCGAGGTCGATACTCAAAGTCGCCGTCCGGGTGCGATTCGGGCCGTCAACGATCCTGAGGATCTGGGGATCGGTGGTCCCCGTGGTGCTCCACACGTCTGTCTTGTCTTTGGATTCCTCGGTCATGGGCTGTGCCTCCACAGCAGGCACGCCAGTGAGGGAAACGTGGCCTACAGCCTGCACTTCTCTCGGGTCTGTCGTTGGTTCATTATCTGATATATGGGATTGAGGACGTTAGAATATCTGCGACTCCCGTGTCCAAAGGCCACGCTCCCCGCAGGGTGCTACGTTGTGAGTTTCCTCGCCGTACCTTGACGCAAAACACTGGTATTGGTATTATCGACCGCCTTCTCGGTAATAACGTGGTGGGCCCCTCGGTCAGCATCGGTGGGGGTTTTTTCTACGTTAGGCGAAGACATGGTTCGTGAGAGTGGGGATGACGAAAAGCGTTCCGTAGATATCCATGGATACCTTATGTTCATGTACTCCTGTTGGGTGCTGTAGGTGAGTGTGGAGTCTTTACGTGGCAACCCCGCGATTGGAGATGAGTCGAAATTTCACGCAGAATCTACTCCAGACCTCTTGGGGGGTCTGGACCCCGTTCCGGCCACATATGCGGTGGAACCATACTATGCACTGTCCTGCTGATCGCAGCTCCACTCTTTCGATAGTCCTTTCACGGGCCTCATTGAACTGGGGTAATCTGTCCAATTCATTATCCTCTGGATGTTCAGCATACTCACTTCAATTCAGTCACCGGGTATTTGAACACAGGTGCGGAAGGGGGAAGCGAAGTTGTTTTGGTCAAAGATCACTTGCCCCGGTAGTGGTAGCCATCATTCTCATCGGCTTACCTGATTCATCCGCCCCGGCGAAACAAGGGTAGTACGTACGGGGTTCAGTGTTCAAGGTTCTCGCTCGCCGATGGATTAGGCTCGCGGACTCCGATGCCAGCGATTTTCAACGCCATTGCCGTCGTCACGAGGCGCCCTCATACAAATTCACCACCCGGTTCATCATTGTGAAGTGGCCATCCGCTTCACGTATTTCTTTGCCCCACGTTACTTGTCGGGTTACCCTCGCATCTATGCTCGACGTTCAGCGGCAACCACGATGCAGTGTGCATATCGTGCCTTTCCCACTCATCCGCGTTTTCGTTCTTCACCTTCGTGTATCTGTCAGCGTCACCCGCCAATAACCGTTCACTGCGGAGGTGAGACGGATGTAGGTTGCCTGTCTTCCGTCGTCCGTTGAGCCAAAGTCATTGATTCAAAGTTTTTAAAAAATGAGTACAATTCGCGTTACAGTGATGTTGTTTTTACAGTGGGGATTGATCATAATAAATGGAGCTGATTCAAGGGTTTTAGATGATGGCCCGGATGGATTCTACGGTAGCACGCATCCCGTCGAGAAGACATTGGATGAATGGGACATAGTCTCCGTCGTGAACCTAGTGAGATACACAGTTAGCAGGTACCTTCACTTGGACGTCTATGGAATACCTTTCTGATAGCTTCGTAGTATCCTTTTTGCAGTTTAAGGTTGATGTTTATCGGGGGATAGCCCGCCAAGACCAACGGGATCGAGGCTATCAATCGACTCATCCGACCGTTCCCGTCCTGAGAGCGCCGGGTTAGCTGTCAGCAATGGGGGTTACGAGAAGGATAGTACTAACATCAAACGGATGACAGTTGACGAGCTGGTAATGCAACCAACTCGCGGTAGCGAACGGGTTCTGTGGCCGAGCCTGAATGTATTGCTACTTGACGTTCAACCGGGAACAAACATCAACGAGCTCAAGAGGGGCTGCTGCTTACCTTTGCCATATTGCATATCAAGTCCAATTCCTGATCGACCATCGAGTAAGGGCAAAATTGTATGGGCTTCTCCCCTCCGATCATAACCGTTCCCCTAGTCACGACGCGGGTTTCGCCTGGGGCGATATAAGGACTTTTTTCTAGATCTTGGAACCGGCAGGTGTCCATGAGACGCCTATGGGCGTTGCATATCTTCTCTCTGCTGAGTTGTTGCGGGTCGCGAACGAGTTCGAACAAGACGTCATATGCCTATCGTAACGAGGTAAGAAATCCGTGGAGAATAATTTTAGTGACGGAGGCTGACAGATACAGTGTCCTTTATGATATCCCGTATGGCTGCTACGTCCTGCAGTGGGCTCCGTGGGAGCGCCTTGATATTGGCTCTGTCGATCCCTCGGCGGATGATGTCCCTGATAGACTTGTTGAAAGTCAAACTCACAGCTGGCCAGTTGAGATAAGACCAGCTCACATCATCAGAGATGAAAAATGTGCTCTCGACATGGTTTGTGTCGACGGCAGTGTGGTCGAGATACTGACGCCATCGGTCAGGACCCTGGGAGATTAGGGGTGTCCATGCTCTCTTGATCTCTTCGTGCCCTGTGGGTGGGAATAGGTGATTCAGAGGGAATCCATGTTCCCTGCTCTGTTTCCACCTGTGAAAGTATGGGACTATGTGCAAAGTCGTTGGTCAACCCCCCAGTTAACCCGTATTCTTATTCAATGACTTACAATCGATTGATGTCTTGTGTTGTGCCTGATACACCGTCTCGGTAATTTCCGTGTATTTTTCTACACTTCCATCGAGAACTTCATCTTTGATCCCGAGTTGTGCTAAGGAATCCTTGGTCTGGAATTGTTATCAGGTGGAGTCCGATTAAAGAGAGGGAGGTATATACCTGTCTCAACAATCTGGCGTTCATTGCGGTAGCCCCGAGTCTTTCCATGCATATGGCCAGTCGGACAGTAAAGTAGGGGTGATTGTTGTAGCGAGCATTCATAGCCTCTAGGAATCGCACATTGCCTTCGATGTCATTATTAGCAGGGATCCTGGCCACGTCTTCTGGGCTTAAAACATCAGGAAGTTTCTATCGTTTGTATGGTTAGCACTGGCCCAACTCGAGGAATCTGGGTACACACCTGCAATATCTGTGTGGACGCCTTCCATTGCGGATACATGGTGGCTGGAGTAAAGTGGAGGAACAGGGGTGACTTGGGTAAGCTCGAGGGGATGAACCAGGGGCCGTTCAGGGGAGGGTACGTAGAATAACGCCCCTCCAGCCTCCGTGCGAGTTTGAGCTCCAAGTGGTTCAGATTGGTTCAACTAGGACGCTTGTTCATATATCTACCCTTCATTGAAACACCCAACCTATGGGGTACACCGACGCGACCCCCTAGGGGTTCACGCAGTATACGATTGAACGAATTGGTAAATCTACGTTGATAACTAGCTGGAATTGATGTTAGAAATACACTACCTCGTCTGGCAGTTAGCAACGGCGAGTTAAAACTGGGGGAATTTGTGGTTGCCAGTCCTATTCAAAGATACACGAGGTTCCGAAACGACCCACGTTCCATTTCTGATCCCCGAGCTGAACGAGATCGACTCGGAGTTTCGTAATACCCAAGCGCGATTTTGACCGACGGAGATACCATACCACAGCTTCCAACTCGATTTCCTCAGTTTCGTCAGGAGACACCTCTTCATCGGTCCTCAATGCGGTGGCGATTGCGGCGGGCCACGGTGGCCGACTGAAAAAGAGAACACGGGAGGTTTTGGTTCCTGGCTACGCCGCCAGATCATCCCCCTGATACGCGAGGATACTCAGGGAATGGGCGGTCCTCGTTGGATTTTCTGCACCCAGACCACTGCTAGTACCCCGACCAGTGCCCGGGGCGATGAAAGACAACAGCCGCGTAACGGGGCTGGAGTTCCAGGTATCCAGGAAATTTAAAAGTGAACGCAAAACCGTCCACCCAATAGGTGTTGCAGGGTGCGGGGGGAAGGTCGGACCTCACGGGGATTCCACACTGCAGGGATGCCGCTCCCATGTGCATCTTGTGATTCCCCGTAGCCACAATCCGGTGTAACCCCCAATCACGAAGGCCCGGCCAGGAAGTTCTAGTAACCCAGACTGACCCTCAGATCTTAGTCCACCGATCCGAATAGTCCTCGGTTGTAACAGGGGTCACCTAAAAGAACCCTAACGTTTACCGACCATCGACCAACCATGGTAAAGCAAGAAGCTACGAGGGGTCCGTACGGTTCAGCCCGAATCGTGTTCTACTGATGTCATCCGTCCTCTGATTGGAGTGTTCGTGCAGTCCATCGCTCAGTTGTGTGGGTTTTCCGTACTGCCCTGGATGACGACAAGTTCGTGGATGTCAGTGGGAAAATGCCAGGCCGCCGCCAGCGCTTGGGGGCAATGTGCACCTTTAGATCAACCCGCTGTCGAGATCTCGGTCATCGAATGAGCATGCCTGAGCGCCTGGCGGTACGTGGAGTCAATGTCTCCTTAACGCCTTCCCGTCCGCTGACAGAGCTTGCAAAAACGGGCGTACTCTGCAAGGGCTGATCCAACAGGCTGGTTGAGGTCTTCGGCAGCCACTTCACATCCGTGAAAGCGAAGGTGAGGATCAGTTTCACGCACCCGGATGACAAACCAATGGATTGAATATTGAGGGGACTAATTTAACCCCAATATGACAATCACTCTGGATGGTGTTCCTATCGCACAGATCAACCGACGGCCTCGAACGCGGGGGAGCCGCTTCTTTGATCCCCAAACTCACCGTGACCCGGAACTGGAGATACCGGGTAAAGCGACGTACGGTCCTTGCACCCGTGATTCTAGTTATAATGTGCAGTCGGGATTTGCGTATGTGTCCCGAGGTTCGTTTATCTTCGGTCTCGGAACCTCCGTGCTTCTACCCGACGGGGAGATCCCGACCAGTCCCGCATCTCTGATCTAATGGTATATTTGTCTTCTGGTCACAACATCCAGTGTATAGCGCCTCGCCACTAGACTATGCGTACAGGCTACAGTACCGGCGCGGTTCCGTTGTTGGCGTGCCGGTGAGCACCTGCTAGATGGGGTAAAGCCTTCTTCGAATCGTTAGGTCATCGACCACCCCCGTGCGCTGGGAAATGAAAACACCCAGATGGGTTTTTGTCCTCGCCGTTTGGTTTGACGGTGACTTATCGCGGATCGTTGACGGTCTGGCCCATCTGAATGTGGGTCACGTAGTCTGGCGGTCCATCGACTATCACTGTCTATCATTCAATCGCCAGCCGCGCCACGATGCATCAGCACGAGGACCTGCTTTGCGCGGCAACGGGTATCACCCATGACAAATGTCACGAAAACGTGCATAAACAGGCTCCCACCGCGTTCCACTGCCATTTCAAATATCCTTCACCTACTAAGTAAGTCCCATTTTGCGGATAAACACCGATAACTGAAAATTTCTGGTCACCCACATGTCGTTCTCGCACCAATCGGGAGGTTTACGCCGTTCTCGCTTACCTTCACGAAACGTAGTAGGATCAGATCTAGCCCACCTTGCCTGCCCCAATATTTATATGGATTGGTCTTACTGTGGACGAGGCACGTTGTAGGCTTTTGCCCCGCTGTTTCTCGCTATGGTTCCCCCGCTCTCAAGGCTGTTCCATGAGGCTCTCTCGATATCGTATTCCGAAACCATCGCCATTGCGTCCCTCCTCTTGGGACTTATCTGCATGGCATTTTATCTTCGCTGGAGGAGGAGGGTACGAAGCTATCCTCCAGGCCCCCCGCCAGACCCCATCTTTGGCAACGCCAGGCAGCTGGTCAAGATCGACAACCAAGAGCGAGCATTCGCTAACTGGGAACGGGAGTATGGTTAGTTATTGGCATCCCTCGTGCACTATCTTTTGCTAACACACCATCTTCAAAGGCGACATCAACTATCTCAGCGTCTTTAACAAGTCGATTTTGATCCTCAACTCTTTTTCGGCCGCGAGGGATCTCTTGGAGAAGAGGGGTGCGATTTATTCCAGCCGTCCGACCTTGGTCATGTTGTGCGAAATGTGAGGCGCTACCATTTTGTGTGTGCTCCGGTCCTGATTTTGTGACTGCGAGATAGGATGGGTTGGGGAGACATACTGGTTCATCTCCAAGGCGGGCCCAAGTTTCGTAAACACCGCAAGATCATTCAAGATCGGTTCAGCCCTCGCGCGCTGGAGAAGTATGCCGCGTTGCAACGGCAAGAGGCTTACAAGACGCTCTTGGACATTGGACACTCTCCAGACGATATCCTTATGCATTTAAAAAGGTATTCGGATACGTGGCGATTCTCTTGGACTCATGTTGACGCTTACGTAGATTCGGTGCGGAACGTGTGCTCCTGTGGGCCGGGCAAAGCTGACACGTGTTGACGCTGTTCAGTTTGCGGTGTTGTATTGAACATTACATACGGGCATAAGGTGGAGAGCATTGCAGACCCGCTCGTCGTCAATGGTGACAAGGCGACGAGTAACACTGTGAACATTGGAGGACCGGGTTCTCTCCTCGTTGATCTCATTCCGATTTGTACGTTCGTTCTATTTACTGTTGTTACGCGACTTCAGCCGACCGTCTCGGGTGTAGTGAAACACTGGCCGACTTGGATGCCGTTCTCGGACTTCAAGAAGCACGCCGTGTATACCCGGGCGCTAGTCGATGATCTCATCAACACCCCTTACAACTGGGTCAAAGGCAGAATGGTGCGCTAGACCACTTTATGGGTTGTCTTCTCGTTTACCTGATTGGCCTTTAGGCCGCTGGAACGGCGACGCAATGTATCGCGGCTGACCTGCTTGAGATTATGGGTGGTCAAACCGGTCCGTACAGGGAAGCGGAGACGATCGACGAAGAGGACATTAGGAGGATAACAGGAGTGTTGTATGGAGGTAAAACTCTCCTCTCCGGTTTTTTCCTGGTAATGCTAAACGAGATTACGATAGCTGCAACGGACACCGTTCGTATTCTGTTGCTTGCATGTCTGACGAGGCATTGAGCCGTCGGTTCCCCAGACCGGTTCGACATTGACAACCTTCCTGCTGTGCATGGTAAAGAATCCAGAAGTGTTCAAGAAGGCCCAGGAAGAGGTCGACCGGGTCATCGGAAATGATAGATTGATAGACTACGACGATAAGGACTCGCTGCCATATTTCGCCGCGGTTTTAAGGGAAGTTTTGAGGTGAGTCTGATTCGCTCGTGATGTTGGGAGCCAGGAAGTTCGTTTTTGTGACCCGGCTTGCGGTTCCTAGGTGGGGTTGCCCCGTACCTCTAGGTAAGGGTACACCGACCTCTGTGGTGTGGAAAAGATAACATCAACCCTGCTAGGTGTTCCACATCGGCTGGTCGAGGAGGATAACTATCGAGGTTACGTCGTACCTGGGGGAACAACGATTATCGCAAACGCTTGGTGGGTTTACCACGCTTCTCCGATCCAAGGACCAAAGAATCTGAACGTGTCTGTTTTGGAACTCCAGGGCTATGACACGCAATGTGGCCATGTACCCGTCACCGAACAAGTTCGACCCAGAGAGATTCTTTGGCCCAGAAAAGATGGAAAGTGAGGCCTGCCAACAGGTTGAAGCTGTGTTCGGGTTCGGAAGGAGGATCTGTCCGGGGCGCTTTTTTGCGGAAGCAAATATTTGGATCCTCATGACGAACTTGATTGCGACTATGGACATTGGCAAGGCTGTGGATGAGAAGGGGATGGAGATTGGTGTTAGTGGAGAGTACGTTGGATCATTCGTCAGGTGAGCCGTCGTTCTGAGTGTCGGGTGGGACGTTCGCTAAGTGTTGAGCAGACACTTGAAGCCGTTCGAGTGCAAGATTGGGTATCGGTCTGAGAAAGCGAAAGCCCTCGTTGAACAGGCGAACTTGCTGCACAACTGAGGCTCGGTGGCCTGTGCTTGTACTATGCCCTGTGTAGCCTGCTCGACTTGTTGTACTTGCAATGTTGTTGTACCAACGGATCCATAGAGAACCGCCGAATAAACGAAATGTCGCATTGGCTTTCCCTTCGTCGTTGGCGATGGCCCAACCTCTCTGATGCATTTGGTTTCTGATGCATTTGGGAGGATTTTGCGTAGTGACATGAACGAAGTTTGAGCTGAGAGCGGTGGGCTGCGCATCCTGTTAAGGGAGCGGCAGAGGCACCAAGGCATCAGGTTTAAAAGTCATTTCACTCTCACGAAATGCACCGTGTGTGGGTTTATCTACTCCCTCTCGGATATTCACCGGCCCGAAGCAAGTTGATGACGTCAGCAGAACCGGCGAGGCGTTGCGGGCGTGGGAAGACGTTCGGTGACCATCGGCGAAGGACGCGGGCGACGATTGGTCCAACGAGTCCGTCCATCTAAGCCATCATCGATCCATCCTTGAACGCCCCATTCGCCAGGCGCCGTCAGTTTCGAATGTGCGACTCTTGCCCGTGAACTTCCACCAGCCATGTTCGGTACATTCAAATTTTCATCCACCGTCAACGCCTCAGGCTGCAACATCAAGACGCCTGGACATGTGCCCCTAGACGTCGAGAAGTACCCTGTGGCACCGGACAACCTGGCGTTGGAACAAGTGCATGTATATGTGCGACATGGTATGTATCGTGTATTGACCCCTTACCATCTGGCCTGACGAAAGCGCCGTAGGCGAACGTACCCCTGTTAAGGCTAGGATGACTGAGCATATCCCGCCGCAGTGGCAGATCTGTCACGTCGCGAGGCAGTTTAGGGCCGCCGTCGCTGGCCCTGGTGTCAGGGAGACCCTGGAGGTCAAGCGAGTTGTCGAAAGGAAGGATGGAACGTTCGACTATGGCGAATGGTGCGCGTCCCCACCTATATCTGCACTCGCCGTTATTGACGCTCCACGAATCAGCACCAATGCCGAACTTACGGATTTTGGTCGCAAGGTGTGAAATGTGCGCGAGGTTTTGCTACAGCAGGGGGTTGAACACATGTTGTGCAGTCCACATATAACTTTGGAAACGCATTGAGGAGGCTCTACGTTGACAGGTAAGAACTTGTCGCTTTCACGCCTTGCGTGGCTAAGGTGTAAATCCAGGCTGCATTTCCTGCCAGATATCATGGAGAATACTGAAGAGGTGTACCTGAGGTCAAGTAACAGGACGAGGACCATCGAATCTCTTCAACAAGTCATCCACGGATTGTTCCCTCTGGACAAACAAGGCCGATTCTTCGTTCCGCACATCTGTGTCAGGTTAATCTTACCACCCGTTCATTTCTGTCCCCTTATTCTGAATACCGTGGCCAGGAACAAACGGGACGAGAACTTGTACCCGAACACTTCCGCCTGTCAACGACTCAACATCCTGATGGAAGAGTTTGCGAAAGGTGTGGTGTCATCGTTGTGAGACTTCTACTTCTAACGCCGTGTGACCACCAGCCGCTGCGGTTTCGATGAATCCTATGTTGGAGCCTCTGGATAAGAAGATTTCGAAGTATATTGGCGGGAATCCTATTCGGATCGATGGGTCTCCCAAGGCGAGCGGTATCCTTGAGACGGTAAGCTTTGCGTTGGTTGTGGCACTTTCTCTCTCACGCTTGGGCTGCAGATTCGTGCTGCAACTGCCAATGGAGTCAAAGTTCCCAAAGAGTTCTTGGATCCTGCCGTCATGGACACCATCGTGAGATGATCCACTCTCTGTGTGCGAACGCCATCACCGATACGTGGGCACGTCTGTAGGAAAAGGCAGTAGTTGCCGAATGGTTTGGAGGATGTACGTGGATTCGATTTATCTCGAACGCCAGATCCGATCCCATAACCGCAATCCAGACGCTGTATCGCCAGAACTCAGACGGTTGGGCGTCGGCCGTGTCATGGATGACATCTCACAGAAGATGCAAATAAAGGCGCTCAAGAAGAACGAGGATCGACTCAAGATCCTCGTTAACTGTACCCACGACACAGCCATCGCGGGAGTTTTGCAGACTCTTGGCGTCTACGATCAAAAGTGGGTTGGAGTGGTCCTCGCTCTCCTTGCGCCTGGCTTACCAGACCCGTAGATGGCCGGCGTTCGCGGCCCAGATGACTTTCGAATTATACAAGGACAAGTCGGATACATCACTCCCGCAGCGCGAGTCGTTCTTGAACAGGTTCGCTTCCTCTTTTATTGGCCCGAAAATCCCCAAGACGTATTGTACGTACTGTGCACACCAATCCTTGATATGCCACCCTAATTCGCTTCACGCAGACGTCCGAATGAGGTACCAAAATGATACGATGGTCCTTCCCGCTTGCACTGCGCCGGGAAACCATCTCGAAGGCCACCCTGAGTTCTGCACTCTCCAGGCATTCGCAGAGACCGTCAAGGAGGTCACCCCCACAGACTGGGAGGGAGAGTGTGCCAAGTAGTCGGTTGTGGTGTTTATTCATCAAGACGGAGAGAATGTGAATCTACACATGTGCATACGCGTTGACAATGTCACCATTATCGTATCGACATCATTTCATTTCTTCCCCGCTGTTGTATCTTTGGCTTCGATCCACTGCTTGGGAACACCCTTCGCGATTAACAGATCGGTGACCGACTTGAGCTGTTTTCCTTGAACCATCACTTCCTGTCCAGCTCCTTTTCCTGGGAGCGGATTTATGGATGTTGAGGACGCGCAGACCTTCCGAAGTCCCTCGGCGAGGTCATCTGCTTCGACTTGAAAGTTCTCGAACCCGGTGACGCAAGTCGTTGCACGGCGTCCTTGGCGTGTCTTGACGATGACGGAAATCTGTTTCAGACTACCCTTCCTGAGGCAATTGTGGGTGGGTACAGCAGGAAAATGAGATGTCAGGCCCTTACTTGACAACTGAGTCCTTTCCCTCTCCAGTGATCTCGTACCAGGGTTGCATATTCTTGATGATCCCATCAGCAACCTCATTGCGACGTAGGAACCCGATCTCTTGGAGTTGCTTCCGTTCGCTGGCCCTCGTGTCCGAGAGGGCATCGAACAGACTGGGGTCCTCCGTTACGTTGACGTAGGCTTGATCCTTGGGGTTGAGTATTTGCTTCGCCGTCACATATCCGTTAACGATTGACCTGATTTCTACCTGAGTGAAGAGATCCCCTGGGCTGAGGAGTCCCACAATGCGTTCAGCTACGTCATTTGGGCTGGGGAGCGTTCGCACTCACTCTTTACCGGCTTCTTTGAAAAACGCGACATTTCCCATGTGCGGTTTCCAAAGGAGAGTTATCTGGAGCTCACGTCCCTTCTCCACGGCCTTTTGCTCCTCGTGGCGCTCCCGTTCCCCTTTCCTCTCCTCCTTCTCCTCGACGTCTTTCACCGTTACGTGGTTAGGATGACCATCGACACTCGGATGTGACTGGTTGACACCTGTGTGATACCTTAACAAAAGAGACTTAAACCCCCGTGAATACAGTGCGCACCGGTAACCACCACTTCTCCTTTGGTTTCCTTGACCTTGATCAATCCCTCTTTGGCGCTCGCCTTGAGGAATGCGGTCAAAGATTTGTGCCCGGAATGTTTGATGTCCACCGGGGTGCTAGTGGCAGAAACCTCCTTGAAGGATCTGTAGGGTGAAATGTATGTCTCGGAGAAGATCGACGGGGAGATTGGGAAGGACGATGGGGGTAGCTTCGAAAGTGTGGTGGCGATCGATTGAAGCAAAGCCGACCGCAGTATGTCTGAAACCTCTAGGTTTGTCCGGTCAGAGAGCGCTCCCGCACGATATGGGAAGAATTACCTTGTTGGGACAACGGATTCGTTTCTTCTTTCGGGGGTGGTGTTAGCGGTTCGTCTTGAGGTTGCGACGGTCCTTCCCCTGGACCTCCCTGTTTGGGTTCGGCGGGAGCATCAGAATCACCACTGGCGGACCCCTCGCTACCGGCTTCAGAGTCTATCTTCTGGTTGAGTTCAACGACTCGTGGAGCGGGTGGGTCGTCCTTCCCACCCATCTCCCATAAATGATCTTTCCATGTATGAATTATGTTCACGGCTTTCCCTTTCCCGGCTCCTCTAACCTGGTCGCTGGTGAGCGCCATGTGACCCACAGCAAGCGCGGGTCCGATTTGCGGAGATCCGTTTACAGCAGGGTAGTACTGAGTTACGCAAACGAGTTGGCCGACGGATAGGGACGGCGAATGCTGAACCACTGCCCTTAGGAGACATCAGTGGCAGGAACGGTTTGTGTTTACTAGGGGGGCAAACCTCCTGGTGCCATTAGGTCCGCCCCATTGGCCAGCACCGGTATGACTGCCGATGGCGTTGAGAGGAACGGAATGAGATCGGCGTGCTTCCATAACGTGTACACTGCAACAGATAGGTGAGTGAAGTGAAGGTGCAAGAGATTTATCTCATTACGCGTTGGGATTAAATGATCAGACCCTTTCCCCTTCGTGAACCACAGCGGAACGCCATCCGATGAAAGGTAAACCACCTAGGCGCGATCGAGTAAAAAAAAGGGTCCCATGAGATCGCTCCAAAGCAACGCACGCCAGGAACCCTAGAATGACTCGTGTATTTGACGGAAAGCAATCCTTCCGGGACAAGGAGCTCTCCGATCTCTGGAGAAAGCGAGAAATCCTGGATCACTCGTTGTCTGAGTTTTTTACGATCGGAAGTCCGTAAGGGTGCTAGGATCGTTTCAGGAGCTGGGTTGAGGAGCGACGGCTTGAATCATACCGGACGTCTTGAAGTCTGCCAAAGGTTTCTTGAACATGGTGGCGGATAGAGGGTGCAACCAGGTGACGGTGGCTGTGCTCCGCGGATTGCAACTTGACCGTGACCGCGACGGGAACGTTGAGAGCGAACGTGCTGGCAGCTTCCAGTCTGAACCCCTGCTTTAAAGCTCGAACATCACCCGGTCGGAACGATCGTGTAGGGTTCTCCGTCACCGGTACGGAGGGGTTACACCTCATCGACCTGACCCTCAGCATTCAGTACTCAGTACCTGCTCCGGTACTACATGGTGGACCCCTTTCAGTAATCTGTCGGAGCCTCCGCTCCCCGGTTCATTGCTGTGGCTACAGTCCGGTATCTGACACTGTAGGACTGCATGTGTAACAAGACTGGTCGCAATCTGGCCTTCTGATTCTATAAGTTTTGTCGCGAGAACAAGGTGCGGTCACGGTGTGTCAAGCTCTGCGACCCCCTTCAACTCTGACACTTCCTGATTGTAAACAGGATCCGTAATGGTTCCAACGTAACGAATGTGAGGAGGGAAAGTTGCACCTCGACATTTCAACAGCCGCCAACCAACCACAGCCTACTCGACTGTACATCCTCCAACCATATCCCCGCAACCGAAAGCGCCTACCTGATAAAACGCCGCCGTTTACGTGAGTGCTCCCCCTCGTAGTATCCTCCTTTTCCTAAATTGACGTGGCTAAAAGATCAGATTGGGTTCAGGGCTTTCCAGATGTCCATGAGATGGAGCTAGGGGGTGGCGAATTGTGAATTACAATTGGAATTCGCAGCCTACCGCGAAAGGGAACTTCAAACGAAGAGGCATGAGGGACCTGAGATGGTCTGCGAGCGTTCCTTACAACACTAGCGGAAACTATTCCGATCGAGCTGGTCCCAGTCGATCAGAGGCTCAATCCTTTCCATACGTACAACACCAGAATTGTGAGCCCGGTCTGGGGTATACACCAACGCCCCCAGAAAAGGAAACGTAATGCAGGCCACATCCATTAGTGATACGGCCGCGGAGAGCAATGGGGTCGAATAACGGATCTTGAAGGCACTTCAATATCGGCGCTACATTTTCATGGGGACAAACCCGGCTCCCCGGACCGTAATCAGACCTCCTTTGCCCGAGGGCCCCAGTTTGCCAAGTGCGTCTATGAACGCGAACCGGCCGCCGGTGAGTAGCGGTGGATCCGATAAGTTCGAATGGAATCCTGCTCCTGGACTGGAACCAAACAGCACACCCTTACGGCAAACAAACCGAACGGTGGCGACGTACCAAGACCAGCCACGGAAATTTGCCACACAATAGTAGCGAAATCTCGCTCCAATCACCAAGTATGGGAGCTACTATCCAAATATCGCTCGCCAAGGAGACGTACGCGTTCGGGCCCTCGCGGTGGTGTCAGCTCCAACTGTATCGGCGAGACGTAAAGTCATTTACGTGCCAACCGGTGAGATTCACTCCTGTTTATTCCCGTCCGACGTATGTTTGATGTCCTTTACCCTGAAGATGGTTCGCTGTTCAGCAGGGAATCTCAATCCGTTCGACGGGCATATAGATGGCTAGATGTTACCACTCTGCTGCAGTTCACAGTGCCCCAAACCAGCTCTAGACGGTGTCCTCCAAAGGCTTTGCCTTGGTCTCTCGCTCGTCCCTGGGTCCCACCTTTGGAACTTCGTGGCCGGGACTTTCTTCGCAGACCAGTTCTCCAGCTTCTTACGGGAGGACACGAACATCGACAAGGTCGAATTAAATCTCAGGTTATCACCAGCCTGTTGAGCACGTCCGAGTACAGTACTTACTTCACGGTCTCTATGGGTACGGAGTTCAACGGTATGTAGTTCGCCGTCGACACCACCGGCGACCGTATCTGGACCTGAGGTAGGACCACCGAGTACAGCGCTCAGTACGCCGCCGCATTCCGGGTCAAGACCGGCCCGCGTAAGTCTATCTGTGTCATCCGTGGCCAACCAGAGTACACTGGATGTCCCTTACACCACATACATGAGCTCCAGGAGCCCTGGGGTGAAGGTGGAGATGACAGGGAGACCTGGCGTAGTATCTCTCCCTGGGACGTTCGCCGTAGTCAACACCACAACTCGTCCAACTGAGGCCCAGAGAACGGGAGGGGTTAGCCCCACGATCCGACCGAGATAAAATTTCTCGCCTGTACTAAATTCCCTTGGTCGTCCCAAAGAGTACCTGTGATCTAATTCACCCAATTGTGCGAATACTGGTAGTGTGTGTCGATGTGCGACACCAGCATGTGTAGACCAAAACAAACCTTCGCAAGGGCTTGGCACTCGACTGAACTCGGTGAGAAATGCCGCCGACGCTCACGTAGGTACCAATGGCCGCTTGGAAATAAAAGGTGACAGAACCTTCAGGACCACAGTGGAAACGCCACCGGGCACAATATCTAGCAAGGCCCTGCCCTCATGTCTCATTTCTAAGGTATTCGGATAGAAGAAGATCCACAATCCAAACGAAAAAAGTGATAAATACTGGACAGAAGACGAGCAAACGGCGTATTGCACTCTAGAAGAGACCCAATAAATCCTCCTCCTGTTTTTGTGCCTGCTGCGGTGGCGGAGATGTGACTGAGGTGGGAGGAGTCACCCCCAATCCACCGAACGCGTTCTGTTGTTGTTGTTGGGGTTGCGAACCGAACAGGCTCGGTGGAGCCGCCGGGGTTAGCGGGGGTTGAGTGGTACCCATGTTCCCGAAGATAGAGACAAGGTCGTCGAGGGGGTTCGATGAAGTTCCCGCGATGAGGTTTGCAGCTGCAGGTATAGTGGTGGAAATTTGTGTAGCGGCCAGCCCAGATGGTTGATCTGAGGGGACATCGTCGAAGTCGAGAAGGTTCTCAGCCTGTTGACCTGCTGCGACGGTTTGTAACGCCTTCTGTGCGGAGAATCGGTCATCTGATGTACTAAAGGGAGAGGGTGAGATCCCACACGGGCAGAGGATTTTATGTCTAAGAACACGCACTCTTCCTTCTTCGGTACGGAGTCGGCACCAATGCGCCCCAGCCCAATGAACGTTCCAGCAGGTTTGTGGTATACGCTGGCCAAACTTGACATCTCGCTGATGAGCTCATCCAAAAGTGCTGGAGAAATGTTCGTTCTTGGAATGGATATTGGCGGGCGGTGAGCCAAAATCACGGCCTACATGTCCGTCAGAGCTCCGACGCGCACGTTTATCGGGATCCCTACCTTCGCCGCGCCCGGGTCTGTTGACAGTAACCTCCAGTAGATATACGCTCGGTCTCGAACATCCGGGGAATCGCAATCCTTGGTTGCCGTGTTTAATACCTTTTGCACCACGCCCTGCGACGTTTCCGGCTTCCGCAGGAACAACTTCACCACAGCGGTGAGCGTTTGTAGTTGCACCTGGTGAGAGTTGGTTGTAGCCCAAACGACGACGACGCGTTAACAGGCACGTACGGGGTAAGATTCCTCCATGAAAGTATCCACAAATATCCCCAATAGTTCGTCGGCGTTATCGATTTTGTTCGCGTACTCTCCGATGATCCAGATCAGTGAAGCCTTGGCTTCCGGTTCATCTAGTTCATCCAGGTTTGCGCACAGTGTTGGGATGATGCCTTCGTACTGTGATGGGTACTTCCTGAAAATATCCTGAAACTGAGGTCAGAACGTCATTGACTGGTGTCCAATCGCCCAAAGCACCTTCATCACAACCACGGCTTCCTGGACGACGTAGCTGACCCTCGTAGCAATGAGATCCAACAAGACGTTCACGCATCGCTCAGCTCCCTCCTCGATCTTGATTGCAGCCTGGCCGATAGCTTTGACACTCTTCCTTACGAAGTCTACATCAACCTCTGACGCATACCTAGGTCACAAACATCAGTCACGGCGCACTCCGGACCAAAGATCGGCTCACTCTTTCAGTTCGCTGAGTAAAGGGTCGATATTGTGCTCATTCGCAAGTCGCACCATGATATCGAGTTTCTCCACCTTCACGTACAATGGGTCGTTATACTTGCAGAAAAATACCCTCATTTCGCTCGAAAGGACACCGGACTCCTTTTGTAGCAGCAAATTAATGTTCCTCAGCGCAACCCATTGGACCTCTGGAGGGGAAGACAACAGGGTAACAAGTGGAGGGGCCATCTTTCGAACCAATGTTCTCCGGAGCTGGTCGCCAGAAATTCCGCGCATGTGGATCATGATAGCCTAAATATTTTGTAAGTCAACGCGAGTCTACCAATGCGGTAAGGACTTGCCTTGATGGCAGCCAAAACCACACTGCCGTTCGCATGTTGGAACTGAGGAACGACTCGTTCGCATATGTGCTCGCTCTCTCGTTCGTCGATAGCATCATATCGAGCCAATGCGTTTAGAATGGCGACCCTCCCCCATTCAGAACATTCGTTCAGGGCGATGAGGAGCTTCTGGAGGACCGAGGAGTCGATGGTAAAGAGACCCTCTTCCGATCCTGCAGCGACAGATGCAAAGTGGATGTCTGAAAGAGCAGCAATTGTATTTGCAACAACCTTTGAGGAAAAACTTGAGTATCCAGCATAGGGGGAAGGTCTCGCCTTACCATTGGATTGGAATCGGCCACCATATCCTTCAGCTGGTCTAAGAACCCGTTGTCCATCACCAACTCCGGCTTCAAGTCATACAGCTTGGCTACACACAACGCTGCAGTTTTCCGGACGTATGGATCGTCGTCCCTTAAACATTTCTGAAGTGGGTCGCAAAGGTAGTCGATGATCTTTTCGGCACGCAGGCACCCCATGGTTCGGATCGCCAACGCCCGCACGAGCGGGTTTGGATCTTCAGCATCTTTGACAAAAGTGTTCACGGCGAGGATGACAAGTTCGGGTTGAGTCTTGGCGTAGTTCATGAGGTACAAATAAACCAGTTTTTTCTGTTCGAGATCTTCCGTCTGCATGTTCTTGAGCACATCTGGGAACAGACCACTAACATCTACCGTACGTCAGCTCTCCTCGGTTCAAGAAGAGAAAGCTTGACCGAGACGCACCTTTCCCCACCGTCATGGACGCAATTACACGTTTGATGGCATCCTTGCGTTTATCGCGGTACTCGCTATTGAGATCGACACTGAGCTCGTAGTTTTCTCCTTTACGTGGAGCCTGTCGACCAGTGAATCCGCTCATGATCCAGCCCAGAAGGTAAGATGGAGTGTATCGTCGCCGTCAGAGCCGGCGGCGGTCGAGGTTGATCAGAGGAAGCGGAAGTGATGTTGCATCAAACTCGGCCAATGCGGACTTGTGCGTTGCCCACCACAACGACTCTACGAAGAGGAAGTTACACAATGTCTACGGCTCGACCCCAAACCAGTGTTCACCCTCTTCGCGACGCCATCCGAGACATCCTCATCGAAAAACATCCCGTTCCTCTTGGTGCGCAAAGAAACCGGGGAGGACGGATCTTCTTGGCCGTCTCCAGTCGTCGCCATAGTGGATACCTGCACGTTTTGGGTCAGACAGCGCACCATGACCAAGAGCTGGACAATACTCACGTATTTCGAGCGAGGTCGGGGTACGAGGGTACCTGGTGTCGCAATCATGCTGTAGTCTGTCGGCCTAGATTTCAATACTAGACTCGAATGAACACTGTTGCGAGAGTACCCTTACTGTCTGAGCGCCCGGAAGCCGCAATTTCCTTCAAGCGTGCAATCTCCTCTCTGCAGACCTGCTGCTTCATCCGCTCTTCGACGGCGCTAGCTTTGGCCTTCTCTATCTGACCCTTCAGTTCGAGGCACTGGAGAGTCACGGATACGGTTTCCGCCTCGATTTGAGAGCTACGCTGGAGCAACCGCGAGACGTGTTCAGAAAGCTGGTGGACGGTCGGCAAAACGGACGACGACGCCATATGATGAAAGAAAGCTGGGTAACGAAAGGAGGGATAGGGTGCGACAGCGAGACTCGATGAAGGAATGTGGATAAGGTTGGAACTGCGAGCCCCTGAATCCAAACCTCGCTCTCTCCTACCACCAACCACCCTCGACCATCAGCTACCCCCCTCTCTTTAACATGGCATCCGACCACTCGCCACTCCCTTCCAAACACGACACTACCTACGAATCTGTGGAGTCGCTTCAAGCGCAGATCAAAGAGATTGAGGACAGGTGGAACGATCAGCTCGAGCGACTGGAGACCGCCCGCAAGGACAAGGAAGAGCTCGAACGGATCCTCCGCGTCTTACAAACCCTTGTTGAATATGAACGGGAGGCTACACTCAAGATGGAGGCCATGGTTCAGGAGACGAGAGACACCCTTGGCGTCCCGGACGAAGCTGGTCGCCCTACTCAAGAGATGGCATACGATCCGTCGAGGTCAACAGGATCATCTTCCTCTGGAGATTCGTCCGTTCTCGAATTCGACCTCGTCTACAATCCCAACGCGGCTCTTTCAGTCCCCCTTGGAACACCTCCCGCTTCCCTTCCACCCCAGATACCCGATACGAACGATCAAGTCGGCTCGGTCCCACCCTTGCTAGAAACGCCGATTAAACTCACCTCGAAGCCGAAACGCACACACAACTGGAAGAGCAGGATCACCTCCATTCTTATCAGTACCAACAATCACAATCAAACCAACCCCCTCTCTCCGTCGCCCCACTCTCTCGAAGGTGCTAGTCCATCCTTTGACGACGCTGGCTCCCGCGGTGCCAAGCCCAAGCGGTACGCAAAGCCTCAGAAGCGTCCCTCTCAAGACTCCGAAAACCAGTGGACCGCAGGCCGGAGGAGAACTATGGGATCCGCTGGGAACAAGGTCGCCAATCGGGCTAATCGGGACGTTAACCGAAAGAAGCCCAGGAACCTTGCCTCGATTCTCCAGAGCTGATGACCGCAACGAGGCTTTCATACTTGTTCGTACGTACACGGCGGCCTTTTTCAATTGTCGTTGCCCATCGCCCAAGGCCCAGTGAGGATTTCGACTTCCTTGTTTCAGCCTGGCATCAGATTGTACATAATCCACCGCCAGAGTAACGTCTCCGGCAATTTCATCGAAATACTGGCAATAATTATTAAATGATGATTCATCAATACCCTCGTCATTTTCTATTCGGGTCTTGGTGCCCCAAGTTCGCCTGATGGACACTTTGCGATTTCGGTCACACCTGGGGTGATTGTGGAGACTCACCGTCGACGGTGTGTGACACCACCGATACTCTCTCGCCTGAACTTCCCCGTGGTTTATTCCAAGTGGCCAGCTTACAGACCGCTATCTCGATGTGGGCGAATCTCAGGCATGATTCTGTGCGATTGGGCGAAGGCGCTCCAACGGTTTCCGACGATTCATGACGGCCCAGGTACCTGAAGCCGAAGCACAACTTCCCCAGCGACCTATCACCGGCTCGTGATCTTCTCCCCCGCATTCTAGATTCCCCCGACCGTATGAGCTTACTTATTCTATTGTAGGGTCCACGGAGGGTGGGATGGGAAGCAGATAAAAGGACGCGGCCAGGCACCTTTACTCCCCCACCCCTTCTCACTATGTCTGAACACTTACTCCAGTGGGTTCCCTCGCAAGTAGCCCTCGAACAGTCCCAGATCGGTTGGGCGGCCGTAGTGGCCGTGTTGGTGGTGACCTTCCTATCCAAGGCGACGAAGAAATCCCAAAATTATCCTCCGGGTCCCCCAAGGGATCCCATCCTCGGCAACGTTCGCCAAATGACTGGGGACTACGTCGAACGAAGGTTCGCGGAGTGGGGGAAACGTTACGGTAGGCTCCATTTATTCTCAACCTGATGGAAGATCGATATTCTGACTTTGAAATGTTGATAGGCGACGTAAACTACCTCAAAGTCCTCGGACAACCGCTAATCATCTTGAACTCGCACAAGGCTTGCAAGGATCTATTGGAGAAGAGGGGGAGCATCTACTCCAGTCGACCCCGCCTGGTACTTCTCTCGGAGTTGTGAGCTTCCATGATTTATCCATTGAACCACTTATGGAGCAATCTGACTATCTTGCGATTTCCCCCAACAGAATGGGATATGGCGATGTTCTGGTGCACCAACGTGGCGGTCCTCGGTTCCGCAAACACCGTCGGATCGTACAGGACAGCTTTAACACCAAATCACTCGCGAACTACGCCAGTTTACAACGAAAGGAGGTTTATACCACCCTTGTGGACATTGGCAAAAGCCCCCATAATCTCGATCGGCACTTGAAACGGTACGCCTGCTACAATCCGATCAGTATATTCCGACGATTTGACGTCCCTCCCATCCACAGGTTTGGTCAGTGACTTGTTGATCCCTCGGGCTACTCGATTGGGCTAACGTGCGGACTTATGGCAACAACCAAGTCGCCGGCCTGATTCTCAACATTACGTACGGTTACAACGTGCGTGACTGTGAGGATCCACTCATTGGGATCGCCGACGAGGCTACACGTAACACGGTCAAGGCTGGAGGACCTGGTGCAATGTTGTGCGACATGTTCCCGTTGTGTAAGTTGACCATCGGACGGTCTCATAGGTCTTATGTCTTTTGGATGTGGATTCTCATAACATCTTCGCCTGTAGTGAAGTACTTGCCTGCGTGGTTCCCGTTTGCCCAGTTCAAACGGCACGCGCTGTTCACAAGGGGACTTGTGCTCAAGATGTTCGATGTCCCTTATCAGTGGGTCAAAGAACAGGTTGTATGTCGTTACGTATGATTCGTTCCTGGGAGTCAACCCGTGACGCTCTGTTCAATAGGCTAATGGTACCGCGGCACCTTGTATTGCTGTCGATCTTTTAGAGACTCTCAGAACTCAGTCTGGGCCATACGATGCGTCCCGGACTGTCGACGAACAGGACGTTCTGCACATCACTGGTGTGTTGTATGCTGGTAGGGTTTTATGATACTTCCTATGGCAACCACGAGGCTGACCCGGTGATCAGCCGGTACTGATACGGTATTTCCCGTCTTGACACTCCAGATTCTGGAGGTTTTGATGCAGAGGTATAGACTGGGTCCTTCCTGATGAGTTTTGTGCTATGCATGGTGCTCCACCCAGAGGTGTTCAAGGCGGCCCAGAAGGAGGTTGACCGAGTTATCGGCAACGATAGGCTGGTGGACTTTGACGACCAAGTCTCGCTTCCGTATTTGGACTGCGTTTTAAAGGAGGTGTTGAGGTGAGTCACCCTACCAGATTCTGGCTATGACCGGGGCTAAACCTCGGTGGAGATGGGGTTGCCCGGTACCGCTAGGTAAACGAACTTCCCCGAGCCTTATCAATCGTACTGAAGATAGCGGCAGGCGTTCCGCATCAGCTAACGGCGGACGATAACTATCGCGGATATTTCCTACCAAGTGGTTCCACAGTACTCTTTAACACATGGTTTGTGGCCTTTCATTCACAGCTCCACCCACGGTTAATTGGCTTCCAGGGCGATCACCCGGAACGAGGAGCTCTATCCAAAGCCGGAGAACTTCGACCCTGAACGGTTCATAGGAAAGATGGATTCGGAGGCGGCTCACCAGGTTGACGCCACCTTCGGGTTCGGCAGACGAGTCTGTCCAGGGAAAGCATTCGCCGAGGCAAACGTGTGGTTGTTAATGGCCAACATCGTCGCTACGATGAACATCGAGAAATCCGTGGACGAGAAGGGGCAACCAATAACGCCAAATCCTGAGTACATTGGATCGTTCGTTAGGTGCGCATCCCCGTCTTTCTTCGGCTATCTCCGTGTTGTTCTCTGAGGATTCACTGGCGTTTTGCAGACATGTCAAACCGTTCACGTGCAGCGTCACTTACCGGTCTGAGAAGGCTCGCGCGACCGTGGAACAAGCTAAACTGCTCCATAGCTGAACACTGAACGTTGAAACTTTGACACGTCCAATTGGTCGTAAGCTTAGGTTACCCCTCTCATCTGTTGCCCATCGCTATCATTGGATTTATGGTCGCGCGGTCGCTTCTTTACGATTTTCCTCTTTCACGTCAATCAGCCATATCAGCAGGCTACCGTGTTCTACTTTATGAAATTTCTACACTTTCGGATGCTGGCTGTTGGTCCCGTTCCATCGAACACAATCGCTGACTGGGAACCACCAAATTTCATTTGCACGAATGATCGGGACATCCGAGGGGATGCCGAAAGTCGCGCTCGTTCCGCGTTGGTAAGCGTTCGAAGCTCAGTCGTTGAACTCGAGCCACGGCGCAACGGGGGGTGTGTTGTAAAGGCCAGTGGCACCTTGGGTAGGCCAAAGTGCACCTGCCCTCGTCATTCGCATGCGGGACCGGAGTGACCTGCGGATCAAACGAGGGCGGCCAAACAGGAACAAATACGGGCGGGCATAGTGATCGATTTCGTAATCGCCGTTTATGGCAAATATTTGTTGTGACTGACCAGGCACATAGACCTAGACGAAGCCGGCACTCTCGGTCGGGGCAAGGATGCCAGCTGTCTGTAGCTGTTCAACGTCCAACGTTCGCAGTGTTTTTGACGCGGTTTTGAATCCAAGCAAACACGGGCACGCTCGGACTTTTGAACTGTCGGTCGGACGAAGCACCCACATTATCCGATGGCTTCCTCCTGGTTCTGGACCGGAGGCGGGCCCGACCGTTCTTTCTACCATCAGCACGTTGCTTGCATCTCCACACACCGCGCATATATAGATAAGGTCGTGGATTTATGCTTTGCCCCGTCGTCCCCCCATCATCATGTCCTCTCCTTCCCCTCTCTTCGACCCAGCAATTGTTGGGATCTCTCTCGTCGTCGGCGTCGCCGGTCTCGTGGCTGTTTACAAGTGGAAAGGCTCTCAGTCACTTCCGTACCCACCTGGGCCTCCGCCGGATCCGATCATTGGGAATGCAAGGGCAATGGCTTCGGGCGAACTTGAACGTGTCTTCGCTGCATGGGGCAAGAAATACGGTGCGTTGTCTCTCCCAGACATTCAGCCCGATGCTTGGGCATGCGTTTGTTAAATTTTGTCATACTAGGTGACGTCAATTATGTGACGGTGGTGGGAAAGCCCATCATCGTGCTCAATTCGTATCAAGCTGCGAGGGACCTACTTGAGAAACGCAGCGGCATGTACTCGAGCAGACCACGTATGGTCATGCTGTGCGAGCTGTACGTCCGCCCTGTTCACAAAATCATCTAATAGATAGCCCGCCGTAACTCCTTGACCAATTTACAGGATGGGGTGGGGAGATGTTCTATCGCATCAGCAGGGTGGGCCTAGGTTCAGAAAACACCGTCGCATCATACAAGACCAGTTCAGTAACAAGCAGATATCAAAGCACACCCAAGTTCAGCGAAGGGAGGTATATGCAACCCTCGCCGATCTCGGAAATACACCAGATGACCTCATGAAACATTTGAAACGGTCAGTCCTTGTCCCTCCCTATCCCCGACGTCCCTGATCGGTTGCGTGCTCTATAGATACAGTGTGTCATGTCCTCTTTCTTGTTGAATCCTTCTGACGGCGTGGTGACAGCCGCAGGAACGATACTAAATATCACGTACGGGTATATCGTCAAGGATTGCGACGATCCACTTGTCACTCTAGCGGATGAGTGTACATCAGCTTCTGTAGCTGCCGGCGGCCCAGGTTCACTGCTCTGCGATCTGGTCCCAGCACGTACGTCCCCTAACATCGCTTTGGAATATGTCGTGAACCTTTCCGCGAAGTGAAATACTGGCCGACTTGGGCCCCCTTCTCAGGATTCAAGAAGCACGCGGTGTATACCAAGTCCCTCGTAGACAGGTTCCTCGACCAGCCCTACCAGTGGGTCAGGACTCGAATGGTACGTCCAGGTGTTGTGACTGAGGAGGTGAGCATTAACTTGTCGTACAGGCAGAGGGTACGGCAAGGCAATGTATTACCGTTGACCTCCTGGAGACGATGAGGATGCAATCTGGTCCCTACCGTGCCTCCGAGACGATAGATACGGCTGATGTTCTGCACATTGGCGGAGTCTTATATGCTGGTGAGCCTAGGTATCCACTCGCACGTTGCCCGTCGGCTAACCCATCGTTTAGCTGCGTCAGATGCTGTGGGCATCGTTATCGTTACGCTCCGCCGGTGCCCGCTGACATTTTTATAGACTTGCGCTGTCCTGGAAGCGTTCATCCTCGCTCTCCTCCTCCACCCAGAGGTGCTCGCCAAGGTACAGGATGAGATCGACAAAAAGACCGGAAAAGAGCGATTGGTCGACTTCGACGATCGGGATTCACTCCCCTACTTCGAGTGCGTTTTGAAGGAGGTCCTTCGGTGAGTGCAACAGTTCCTGTCCTTTTGCCCTAGGTACCCGCGTCTGGTGTTTCCATTCCCTGACATCGAACCCTGAATTACCAGATGGGGATGTCCTATCCCACTTGGTTAGTACCCCCGTCAATCATTTCCGAGGCGGATCAGCCCTGGAATTTGAACCCTCACGCTGACCACTGACGTGGTGTCAATCACGATCCTCGAGCAGGCGTGCCCCATCAACTGACGGAGAATGATGCATACCGGGGGTACTTCATGCCAAAAGATGCTACGGTAATGTTCAACGTATGGTGCGGTGCTTCTTCCCCTCCATTTCCCATCTCCATCAGATTTGCCTTACGTCTTGTTGCACCTACGCGATTGCAGGGCCATCACGAGGAACGAAGAGGTGTATCCGGAGCCCGAAAAATTCATGCCTGAGAGGTTCTGGGGAAAGATGGACTCGGAAGCCGCTCACCAGGTCGACGCCGTGTTTGGCTTCGGTCGCAGGGTGTGCCCCGGCCAGGCGTTCGCAGAGTCGAGCATATTTTTGATCATGTCTAACGTTATCGCGACAATGGATCTCGCCAAGGCAGTGGATGAAGCTGGGGTTCCGATAACTCCACCCGTCGAATATACCAAGTCGTTTATCAGGTAGGTTTCCAGCGGTTTATCACCGTTGGTAGCTGACCTTGATTGAACCACTAGGCACGTCGTACCGTTCAAGTACAGATTGCAATATCGCTCCCCAAAGGCAAGGTCTATCGTCGAGCAAGCGAACCTCCTCCACACCTAAGCGATATACTACTTTCCCTTCTCACCTACCTTTCTATGCACACCTCCACCAAGTTCCTGCCAACTCCCTATATCCCAGTGGGAGTGGGGTCTCACGCCTTCCATTCGCATCCCAACGGAGTCTAACCCTGTATCATGACGGACGTTCGCGTCCCTTCCCAGATAGCGTAATGTACACTCTTCGCCTTTCGCTCGTTGTGCGGATACCACTCCGGATATATATGTGACCATCAACCATCACCACTACCGCCGTACAGGATCCAGAAGGCTATATCATGAAGCCAACCGCCGACCGGATCGTTGGCGCTGTGCCAAAAATTTGATCTCACCAAACTCGTCCATAGCCCACCACCCCTGCGAAGAAAGTAGGGTCAATCTTGCGTGGCTCGAGCAACAGATTCCGGAGAGGTTGGATGATCGGCACTCACTTCCCAGTCGATGGAGTTTACAGTCAAATACCGTAGATCGGTGCTTTTCAATGCCTCAAAGAAGTCGGCTGCGAGTTCGTCGGTGAAAAGTCTCGCGACTTTGGACGCCGTGATGTTGCATACTCGGAAGGCGACCCATTGCAACTTTGACAACGAGATGGCCTTTTGAGGGAATTCGCGCTACGGGGAAGATCCTAGTCAAGTACGATGAAAGGAGTGGGTTGGATGTGGCACATACTAGAGTCTCTATGTTCACTCCCAGCGAGACGTTTTCTAGGTTCGGGCACTTTTGACATAGAAGGGCGATAGTAGCTGAATCGACATATCCGTGTGTCAACCGCAAAACGCGAATTGTTTGCCCGTGCCTATGGCTGATGTGTTCCACAAGTCCCCCATAGTTCGAGTACGGTCCTCTGAAATATTCCAGATCATCCACAGCAAGCTCCAAGTGCTCCAAGTGCGAGTGCGCCGTGATCCTTCGAACCCATTTCGATAGGTGATTCACGTGATCACGGAAGTAGATGTGCTGGTGGTACACGACGAGTTTCCGGAGAGTTGTAATCCGAGGGACTGTAGCCGGTTGTTTCATTTGCTGAACGTTGCCACGAATCAAGATCGATGAGTAGAGTGTGAGATGGTTTGATGGAGCTCTAGCTTACCCAGTAGTACCGGAGTCGGAGATCTTGGAGCAGAGGGAGGTGGGAGAGAAACTCAATAACGTGTCCATCTTCGAGCGAGTACGAAAGTCCTAGGGAGAACGATCGTAGTCGCGCTGCCAGCGGCTGGATAGTTTGTAGTACCCCTGGGGTGATAGAGCCACAGTTGTCCTTCCAGCGAGATGGTTACCCAAGGTATATGTGTCGACAGACGAACAGACTTACTAACAAATGCAACTCGCGCAACGTGCCGGATAACTTGGAGAGCCAATCCGGTAATAAATTCAGTATTTCCCGGTTCGGGTCAATCAGTGTTAGAGACCCCAATCCTACGATCTCCGATAGAACAGGAGCCGAGGCACTACCGGTACACGCCGCATTAACCTCCAGGGTCCGAAGGTCTTGTGAGTCCCGAAGTAAGCGTAATGGTTCCACGAACAAGTCTTGTGGTGCTTGCATTGGGTTGATCGTCATTGCCACAAGATTCCTCCACGCAGGGATTGCGGTAATCAAGCAATTTGTGAGGGGGTTTATTGGGGCCCTTCGCATTGATATGCAACCTTGGAACACCTCTCAGTTTGATTGGGCCCTCTCTTCCTTATCTTGAACCGGGCGTACCCCCGATTTCTACAGTTCTCACATAGGTGGCATAACGTGGGAGTGCGGCGGAGTGTAGCACATTTCCAGGTTGCTGGAATACGGATCGCGGTTTAGCGGTAGTAAGCGTCTGACCTACAGGCCACAGCCGTGGAGTAAGATCTCACCGAATACTTCTGGATTTCCTTCAGATCTAACGCCGTTGTCCAGGGCGGTGCGAAGACGACGTGGCGGTATAGAACCGCAGAGGCAGCTCCGTTGGAATTACGATCCACCAACGCACAGGCAGATAGGGAGACGAGGTCCTTGGAGAGGTATTGGAGTACGAGGGGGAGGATATCAGCCATTGGCAGGGCCGAGGCCACGGGGATCGGTTGGTTGCTCATCGGGACTTAGCGGACCACCGATCGAATGTCGTCCTGACGCCCTCCAGGCTCCAACAAGATGGGGACACCAATACAAGTAAGTTGAACATCCGGAGGAGGAATGTTTTCCGATGAAACTGACTGACTGATTGTGACACAGTTATCGACAACCTTCTGCCACGCGTGCTCCTTCTCCCGAGCTGCCCCGTTGACTGTGGTTCTCTGTTCGAATCCACCTTGTCAGGTCATGAGTCCTGCAGATCGCACTTCCCACGTCAGGTTGGAAACGCCACAGCGTCAAGGGTGAGTGACCACGACCCCAAAACGAGGGTCATTGAACGAGAGAACACCTCTAGATGCCATCTGCACCAGCGCGTGCGTAGACTCATCGTATCGACGGTTCTGTGACAGTGGCTATGATTCGCTTTAGCCCTTGGCGCATCGATGTATACAATGCACCCAGTGTATTCAAACCCTCCTGACTGGCACAGCTGCCTCCGAACCGTTCATTCAGACTCATTGTTGGTCCACGCTTCCATTGAAGATCATCGATCATCACTTAGGTGTGCCTTTCTATTCATTAACATCCTTACATAACCGTTTTCCACCGTTTCAGCGGTCATCCAACGGCCTCGTGCTGGGTTATTTGCAGCGACCTACACCGCGTTCTCGATGGTACGACCAAATAAAGGTAGGGTACTTCGCCATCGGCGTCAGCGTCCGAGAAGCCGCTGCTGTGAATGGATTCGAACCTTTTTGAATTCAGATCGTATTCTAGAAACGACGGTCAGTCGTTCTGATATGCGTTCCCCCAATTCACACCTCCGGTCTGTTGGTCTTCGTTTCTTGATCCCCAATCCGATCCCCCACTGAATGTGCCTCGTTAGGGACAAAACGGAATGTTCGCATATCCCACGACCTCACACACATGTTCATCGAGACACACCGTGAACGTGGAGGTGATCGAATGCTGAAGGAGCTGGTCAGCTGCTCAAGGCACTGAATGCGGATTATCCCATTCATTGTCCATTCAGCCCTGCTGATCTTCTCTGCTCCAATCTGCCGCTGAGGAGTATCGATGTGAAGAGGTGAAAAGTACTCAAGTGTTGACTGGTTCTTGATCCATTCACTTTGCGGACAAATGGGGGACGATGCAAAGTAGTGTGGTCCCTGGACCACCTTTGAAGGGCCTCACCATCAGGTAAATGTGGGTCTACAGACGAGCGTCTTGGTCCGAGACCGAGCGGAGCTGGACATGGATCGTATCCGTCGTCCCACGCGATCGTTTCTGTTACACAAAGCTAGATTATCACACGCACAGGCGGTTTGTAATTCCCACTCCCCGTACGAGGGACGAGGCTCTTGTTCGTTGTTGCTGAAATTGGCATAGCCATCCCACGGAATACATAGGTACAATTACTCATCGCACGCGAGGAACCGCTCTCTTCTTCCACCGTCCACAGACAGCATCACTTGCCATGCGATAACGACAACGCAGGTCCTCCAATTGGCTTCTAGCGGGGCGTTCTACTGTTTCATGTGTGTGTGGTTAGCCGTCGATCCGGTTTCGGGACTATTGACAATCTTGATGTTTTGCCTGGAACATGTTCTGCACACGGTTCAAGTTGGTAACAACCTGTAAATCAAAGGGTGAGCTGCCTTGTCTGAGGGTCCAGGATGACTTCAATCTGTACAAAGACCTACATTATCGCAACCGCAATTCCGGGCGGTATGTCTGTGAGCCCTACTCGCCTTGCAATTTGGGGAGTTGCAATCCTTCACCTCGCCAGTATAATACCGACCGTGGAAGTGCTGAAACACACGAATCAGTCAGTCTCATGGATGGTATGGGGTGCCTCATGGAAACGCACGCCGCATCCTCTGTAGTAGTCTCCTATCCTGAAACGATAAGGGTTAGGATCCGAACATGTTCCGGAGATAGATGGGGGGGAAGTTTACAATTCGTGTTCGCACATGTCGTTCGGCGGCGGGTTCGGGGTTGGTCTGGTTTGGAGGTGGATATGGAGAGACAGTAACCTAGTCCCGGGATGAACGGGTCAGTGAACGTGTAGGAAGGTTGGCTGGGGGCTCCACAAGACGAACCTCGGGTCTGAACGATCGAACGACGGAAGGGCGGGTCTTGTATTTATACCCGAGGGACAGAAAATATATGCACATGCTCGTAACGCTGTGCTGCCCTTGAACCGTAGGTCTCGTGTGGGGTCTCCCCCATGCGACGTCATATTGAGATACAACGGAATACCGGATCAATAGCCCCATAGTTTTTCTCCCAGTTGCGTGCCCACCGATTGGATATCGCCCTTCTTTGGTTCGCTACCACCACCCGAGAGAGCGAGAGAGAATAGAGGTGACCAAGGAGGTGAGTGATCGTCGCCTTGATAAGGCCGGCCCATCCAATATCCCTCGTCGGAGGGGGGCAAAAGAGATCCGTCAGATTGGACACGTAGGCACCATCTGCCGTTGAACCGGTCGTGCTCCTTCGACCGTTCCATCATCCAGCCCATCGATCCCGATAACTATGGCCCTCCTATCCAACGCACGCCCGTTGCCCTGCTACTTTTTCCTGGGAGACAAGCACCGATAATCGCAATCTGACATCCCGCCCTTCCGTCCAAAAGTCCGCCAACTTGGAAATGGAACCTATGGTCCACGTATCGGTGGCCCGGTCCGGCCCATGTTGACCTTTCGCGGGCACTCCTTGTTGAGCTTTGACTCGGAAGAGAAGTCCGGCGCGGAGCGAATCCTGCACTTAAACCTCGTACCGAAGCGCTTGTGCACAATGCGTTCTCTTGTGGGTGGAGTTTACTGCGCAGAATTGACCCAGCTTGTTGCCGCCAGCGACGGTTGCTGGGATTCCCTCGCTGGTGGGTCTCGTGTGCAATGCCGGCAACCGCGTAGTGTCCTAAGCGACGAATTCGACTATCCTCGCGACTTAACCTCGCACATTCGCCGAATGGCCATCGTTATCGGTACGATCGTAACTCAGTCAATCGACCTCGAACAATGCGCATCTGTTCATTTCAAACTATATTCACCGCGTACGTTTGTTCCGCTCCACCTTGTCGGTCGACCGTGGCTACGATGCGAGGTGGATCCATCCGATAAGATCTCTGATACGATAGCCTCCTTTCAAACTCCTTTTCCCATGTCGCATGAACAACGGCGCGGCGCGGGAAAGCATGGAATATGTTTCTCCGCGCCCACGCCTCTTGTAGCCGTGCTCTTCGTGTGCAACCGTGGGCGATGCTATAAAATAATAGCACACGCCAAGTGGTTGACCGTTCGTCACGGTCCGCTCGTTTCGCCGTTTCCCGCACAGAAAAGAAGGCTGCACAAGCCCTCGAGCACTCCATCAAACGATGTCGCGGAAAGATCACGAACGGCAGACTCTCACCGCCCAGCGGAGTTTGAAATGACCAGGTAGCGAATCACGAGCTCGCCTCGAGAGCGTTTCGTTACCATTTTACCGTCCGCTACGTTCTGTCCATGTGGTGTTACCTACTTCGAAATGAGCGAAAGAATTACGTATAGAGAGTCCCATCCTGGCCCTGTTGGGAGTGGAAAACGGGGTTGTGGACTGGTAGTGGACCCGTAGTGGGGTCGTGCTGAACACGATCTCAAAAACTCGGCTTTGAATGGCCGTGGTGTTCGACACAGGCAATATTTGGCCCTGAAAAATTCTGCGGAGTGCAGCAGCATATGATGACTTAGTGTTGTATTCGCCTCGGATTTTTAAGAATTGTGTCGACCGGTGGATGGGGCGTTGTGCTGCCTCTCAATGCACAGTAGCGGCGTCTCAGCCGTTCATCGAACGTTCACACAGTGGGCATTGGGGTTGAATCCACCCCGGAAAATGCCTTGTTTATGGTCAGACTAGGTCAAATTTTTCGCAAATTTTCCTTATCAGGTAAATACTCGAAAAACTTTGGTAATATTGGTCCGAAAATGGTGGGAAACTGGTGAAATATTCCGATGAGGAATATTGCCATACGAGGCTGCTGATTGGCTCACCCATCGGAATATCGTCGATTATCCGCGATCTTTTCCACCCAGAACCCGTTGTGAAATAATAACTTTTCGGGGTATTTACTTGGTTGTACAATGTCTAATATATTTAACCTAGTTAGATTATAAACGGGGCATTTTCCGGGGTGGATTTAACCCTGATGCCCACTGCGTCATCGGTCAGCCTGGACAATTCCTGGAGGGGAAGGGGACTGCGAAACCACATAAACGATACCCTGGAATTCGTCTTATGACTGCGGTGGTGTTCGACACAGCCATAGATGCTCAAAGCTAGATCCACCGGCCGCCTACTGCATTCGTCTTTGGTGCATCAGGCATGTGACGAGGTACACGTTTAGAAATTACATGTGTCTTTAGTTTGTCTGATAATACTACTTACGAACTGGTCAGTGGTTCCGTGGATTTTTCGACTCTCCACCTTCGATAGGGTTCCTCCGCCCAACAAATCATGAACAGGCACGTGGTATGTGGTAAATCGTAATAAGCTCAAGAGTATAAATCAAAGTTTTCCCTTGAATATGAGGTAAAACAAGCAAACAAAATTCACTCCTGGGGACGGCTCCTTCTTGGGGGAGCATCTAAATGCTCCCATGTAATCTGACTTCCCTGCTGCTCTGAGAGATGCGGACGCCGATTTTGCCGTGGGGTTTCCTCCAACCCTGACCAGTGACGTCCCAGTAGGAAAGATCGTACTTGGAGATGGTGATCTCGGCTTGTTGCGTTTGACCCGGCCACAGCGCCACATTGGTGAAGCCCTTGAGCGTTTGTGGAGGCTCTCCGGAGGAGGCTGGGGATTCCAAGTACAGCTGTGGCGTCTGATATGAAAAGGTCAGGAGACTTGATCGGCAAATCCTCGGGCATGGGATCCGCTTAACCTACCTCAGTTCCAGCCACATCTCCGTTGTTTTGAACGTCGAAAGTGACGCGGTATGCGGGGCGATGTAGCCAGATCGCTCTCGATGCACCTGTGGCATTAGTGGAGGGTGTCTCGCCGGATTCCCAGATAGCCTCTTCTGGGAATTGTTGCGAATACTCGAGTTTTTCGATCACCAGGTTCGAGTACTTGAAGGTTGTGTAACTCAATCCGAAGCCAAATTCGAATCGTGGAGTGATATTTTTCTAGCCCGGAGAATTAGCAACGGCCACCAGACACAATAAAACCCCCGACGTACGGCATCGAACCAACGATAGTCAATCAGGAGCCTAAATGTGAATACCTCGTGAGTATAATGCGAAGCACAGTATGCGTATGACCGCGGGGACGCACCCCTCCGTGTATGGGATGACAATGGGGTAGTTGGGAGTCCAAGAGTCGAGGACAAGGTGAGCTGGGTAATCCGCATTGTCCTTCGCTATGGTATACGGAAGTCTGCCGCTCGGGTTGTAGTCCCCGTAAAGTACGTCTTTGATGCCGTTTCCGGCCTCGGACCCTCCTAGGCCCGCCCAGAGGACCTAAATGGTCAGGAGATCCGTGCTCAACGTGATAGATCGAACGACGAGAAAATAGGAGGCTTTGGAATACTCACAGCCGTCACGTTTGGATTATCAATCCAGGGTTCGACATTGAGCGGGCCAACTGAATTGACGACGACGATGGTGTTCT
>Ga0307511_10000519_pt1 | contig 41413 bp, 31 predicted proteins | sample 13_EM_MG_FD_200266 | JGI IMG/M metagenome (GOLD analysis project Ga0307511, IMG submission 200266) | Populus trichocarpa ectomycorrhiza microbial communities from riparian zone in the Pacific Northwest, United States - 13_EM | ecosystem: Host-associated > Plants > Roots > Unclassified | place... | reverse complement strand
CGTTCCGTACCAACGGACTGCCTGAGGCCCTGGTTGAAATGCACGGCGCCGCGCCCAAAGTAAGCGGAGAAAAGTGGCTCGTGCCGCTGGCAATCCTGGCACGGCCGGACGCCGGCAGCCTCCTGCTGGTTGGATATGGAGGCGGTGTTGTTCTTGATGACGTGCCGGAAAGCGTCAAGCGCATCGACGCAATCGAGATAGAGCCGCGTGTAATCGACGCCAACATTGCCACCCGCAGTCTTCGCAATCACGATCCACTGACCGACCAGCGGCTCAACATCATCATCAACGACGCACGTGCCGCGCTCAATCTCACTAATCGCCGTTACGACGCCATCGTCTCTCAGCCGTCACACCCGTGGACAGCCGCTGCATCCCATCTGTACACACGTGAATTCCTCCTCCAGGCGCGGGCGCATCTGGATGACAACGGTGTGTTCGTCCAGTGGATGAACCTGAGCTTCATCGACGAATCGCTGCTGCGATCCTTCGCCGCGACAGTGCTCGACGTGTTCCCCGAGGCGCGCCTGTTCCGCCCGGATCCCTTCACACTCATCTTCGTCGCCGGCAAGGGACCCGATCGCAATCGCCCGCTCTCGGAAATAGTTTTCCCACGATTCGGCATCAATACCCCGGAAGACGTTTTTGTTGCGTTGGCAGCCGACGGGCAAGCTCTCCGTCAACTCTCTCACGGTGCCCCGCTCATCACCGATGACCGCAACCGGATGGCCACCGCCGGTGCCTTTCTGGGCCATGCAATGACGCCGGAAGCGGCCGACCGGTTGCTGGCGCCCTACGATCCTTTGCGGCGGGTCACAGCCGCGGCATCCAAGCTGCAACCTGGCTACCTGGCGCGACGGCTGGCCACCCTGACCGCCACGCATGCGGGTACGCGAACTCGCCTGGATACTCTGGCGAGCGGCCTCGACCTCGCCTCACCGAGCGGTTACGAAGTGAGCGCCCAGCGGCTCATCGTGGAGGGTGATCGCGACGCCGCCCAGGATTTGATCCAACAAGGGCTGGCCCGCTATCCGGACAGCGAGCCACTGCGGTTTGAATACATCGAGCCCTGGCTGACGCGCCTCGCCAGGGGAACGGCGACGAAGGAAGTCACGGCACAAGCATCGAAGCTGACAGGCTCTGCCGATGCGGTCGTGCGGGGCACAGTTCTAGCCTCACAACGCCGCTGGGCCGAGTTGCACGCCCTGGACGACTCGTTGAGTGAAGCGAGGTGGAGTGATCCCTGGAAACTCGATTCAATCCTGTTGCGGGTTCAGTGGCGGTGCCAGGAAGAAAATGCCGATGACGTTCGCCACCAACGTGGCGACGAAGCGCTCGCGATGATCGATGAAGCCGTGGCCGCACGGCCCGCTATCGTGCTATACGCGCTGCGGGTGCAAAGCGCGCTCGCCGCTCATCGCAGTGACGCTATTGTCGAATCCATCTGGGAATACGGCCACGGCCTGTTTGCTGATGCTGCGCTCGATCAGCCCGAGCGCACTCAGACGCAAGCTGCCTTGAGCGAGTTGGTGAAATTGTTGAATAAACAAAGCGGCATCGACGCCGCACGAGTCAAAGAAGTGCGTGCCCGTCTGCTGGACGATATTCGCGATCTGTCCGTGAGTGATGCCAAATGAGCCCGGCCTACGATCGCCTGCCCCTGAACGCGCTTCGGGTTTTCGAAGCGGTGGCGAGCCGCCTGAATTTCAGCGAGGCCGCCGAAGCGCTGCACGTCACGCCGGCGGCCGTCAGTCAGCAGATCAAGTCGCTCGAGGACTACCTGCAGACACCGCTGTTCAGGCGTGACGGGCGCAAAGTTCAGCTGACCCCGGAGGGCGCTCAATTACTCCCGGGCATACGGCACGGTCTCGACGAGCTGGAAGCGACCTTGCAGCGGCTTCGCCAGGAGCGTCAGACGGGGCGAATCAATGTCAGCTTGCTGGCGTCGTTCCTGCAGCGGTGGCTGATGCCGCGGCTCGGGAACTTGCGCGCGCAGCATCCGGAGATCGAGCTTCGACTCCACTCATCACCCACCGCCGTCGATTTTGCCCGCAGCGACTTCCATGCGGCTCTGCGGTTTGGACTGGGCCGATATGGTGACCTGCGCACGGAGAAATTCCTGAACGAGTGGCTCGTGGCAGTGGCTGCTCCGCGGTTGATAGAGAAGCATGGACCGCTGCCGGGCACGGGAGATCTCGCACAGTATCCGCTGCTGCACGGCGATGAGCTCGACTGGGCGAATTGGTCTACGGGCGACACCCGGTCCATGAGTGCTCTGCGGGGGGCGTTCATCGATGACTCGGTCAGCCTCCTGTCAGCCACAATCGAGGGGCTCGGATACGGGCTGCTGCGCTGGACCCTCGCCGCCGACGAGGTGAAGGCAGGACGCATCGTGCTCGCGAGCGAGCACATTGTGCCGCACCGATTCAGTTACTACTTTGTGTGCCCGCAGGACTACGCGAGCTTTCCCAAAGTCGCGGCCCTGCGCGAATGGCTTCATCAACAGGGGCGCGAGTTCGAGCCTCCACCCCTGCCGCCCGTAAGTGCACCTGCGAAACGCAAGCGGTAGGACCTTGGGCGCGCTACGACGCCCGCCGCTCTTCCAGCCATCCCTGCAGCTTGTCGAATGGCTCGACGAATTTACGCACGGCGTCCTTCTCCAACTCCTGCGCCACCTCGTCCAGATCGATGCCGAGCTTGTTCAGGCCGTCGCGGATACGGCTGGAATCGGCGAGATGGCGCTGGAGGCTTTCCTCCGGGTGGCCCGTCTGCCGATAGGCATTGATTGTTTCCAATGGTGTGGTGTTCACCGTCTCAGGTGCAATCAGCTCTTCCACGTACTTGATCGGACTGTAGGCCTTGTCCTTGGCCGACGTGGATGCCCACAGCAGGCGCTGCGGCCGGGCGCCCTTCTGTGCAAGCGCCTGCCAGCGTGGTGAGGCGATGAGCTCTTCGTAGATCTGGTAGGCATGCGCGGCATTCGCGATGGCCGCCTGACCCCGCAATGCCTTCGCGGCCGACTGCCCGGCGGCGGCCAGCTTGTCCAACTTCGGGTCCACGTTGCTGTCGATGCGGCTGAGGAAGAAGCTCGCGACCGAGGCAACGCGATCGATGGGCTTCTTCGCGGCGAGCCGCGCTTCCAACCCATCACAGTACGCGTAGGCCACGGCCCGGTACCGCTCGGGAGAAAACAACAGTGTCACGTTGACATTGATGCCGTCGGTGATGAGCTGGCGAATGGCCCCAATACCGGGCTCCGTACCGGGAATCTTGATGAATGCGTTGACGCGGTCGAGCCGGCCCCACAGCCGCCGTCCCTCTTCGATGCTTCCGGCCGTGTCATAGGCCAGATGCGGCGAGACCTCGAGACTCACGAAACCGTCGCGCCCCTGCACCGAGTCGTAGAGCGGCCGGAACAGATCGGCCGCGCCGCGCAGGTCATCGATCGCCAACGCTTCGTACAAGGCCATGCTGCCCGAGACTTTGGGTAGCAACTCCTTGATCGCCTGGGCGTACAGGGGATCGCTGGTGATGGAATGGGCCAGGATGGCCGGATTGGAGGTCACGCCCGCAATCGCATCCTCCCGGATGAGCCTGGCGAGACTGCCGTCGGCCAGCATTTTGCGGCCAATATCATCCAGCCAGATGCTCTGGCCAAGGTTGTGCAGCTCCACGAGCGGATTGGTTGCCACGGTACTCACCTGCAATTTTGACGACGACAAGTCCAAATCAGATTGTCCACCCTGGCCATTGCAGATGCGAGACTCCTTTTGGGGTAGTCCCATGGCAGGCCGGTGCTACCTTGCACCACTATCGGACCCACTTGAGTCACGCGCCCCCTGCCAGACCCAGTCCCGCACCTCCGGCATGTCCTCTCCGCGCTGAACGATATAGCGCTTGTGATCGGTGAGCTTTCCGCGCATGAGCTGGCGCAGATGAGCGGCCCGATAGCCCAGCTTCGGAACACGGTCCACCACCTCCATGACCAGGTGAAAGCGATCAAGGTCGTTGCGCACGACCATGTCGAAAGGAGTGGTTGTCGTACCCTCTTCCTTGTAGCCGCGTACGTGCAGGTTATCGTGGTTCTTCCGGCGGTAGGTGAGCCGATGGATGAGCCACGGATAGCCATGGAATGCAAACAGGATCGGTTTGTCTGTCGTGAACAAAGCATTGAACTCGCCGTTGGTCAATCCGTGTGGATGCTCCTCACGCGGCTGCAAGGTCATCAGATCGACGACGTTAACCACTCGCACTTTCAGTTCCGGGGCGTGCTGCCGCAACAGGCTGACGGCGGCAAGGGTCTCCATGGTTGGAATATCGCCGGCACAAGCCATCACGACATCGGGGTCGCCGTCCGAGTCGCTACTGGCCCAATCGAAGATACCAATGCCGACGGCGCAATGTTTGTAAGCCGAGTCCAGGTCCAGCCACTGAGCCTCGGGCTGTTTGCCAGCAACAATGACGTTCACGAGGTCACGGCTGCGCAGGCATTGCTCGGCAACGCACAGCAAGGTGTTGGCGTCGGGCGGAAGATAGACGCGAACGACGTCCGCTTTCTTGTTGCACACGACATCGAGGAAGCCCGGGTCCTGGTGCGAGAATCCGTTGTGATCCTGGCGCCAGACGTGCGATGTCAGCAGGATATTGAGGGAGGCCACGCTGCGGCGCCAGGCAATCCGCTTGGCGGACTCCAACCACTTCGCGTGCTGGTTGAACATCGAATCCACGATGTGGATGAAGGCTTCGTAGCAATTGAACAGCCCATGCCGGCCCGTGAGCAGGTAGCCCTCGAGCCAACCCTGGCACTGGTGCTCGGACAGCACCTCCATGACGCGTCCGTCCACGGCGAGATGCGTGTCATCGGGATCGAATTCCGCCACCCAGGTGCGTTGCGTTGCTTCAAACACGGCATCCAGGCGATTTGAGCTGGTCTCGTCGGGTCCCCACATGCGGAAGTTGCTCGCCCGGGCATTGAGCCGGAACACATCGCGCAACCAGGCGCCCAGGACCTTGGTCGACTCGGCCATATCGGCGCCCGGCAACGTCACCCGCACCGCATACTTGCGGATGTCAGGCAGATTCAGGTCGCGCAGCAAAAGGCCGCCATTCGCGTGCGGGCTCGCTCCCATTCGACGCGTTCCCACGGGGCTGGATTCCCGTATCAGCGCCACTGGCGCGCCCTCGTCATCGAACAGCTCCTCGGGACGATAGCTGCGCAGCCATTGCTCCAACATGCGCAGATGCTCCGGGTTGGAAGCGATTCCCGCGAGCGGCACCTGATGCGCGCGCCAGGTGCCCTCGACTTTCTGGCCGTCCACGACTTTCGGCCCGGTCCAGCCCTTCGGACTGTCCAGGACGATCATCGGCCAGCGCGGCCGCGTAAGCTTTGCGCCCGGCGAGCGGGCGTCGCGTTGAATGCGCTCGATCCGCTCGAGGACGCGATCAAGGGTACCCGCCATCTGCTGGTGCATGGAGTCCGGCTCGTGGCCGGCGACGAAAAAGGGCTCCCAGCCGTAGCCGGTCAGCAGGCTTTCGAGCTCGCTGCGCGCAATCCTGGCCAACACGGTCGGGTTGGCAATCTTGTAGCCATTCAGGTGCAGGATGGGCAGCACCACGCCATCTCGCGCCGGGTTCAGGAACTTGTTTGAATGCCACGCGGTGGCGAGCGGCCCGGTCTCGGCCTCGCCATCACCGATGATGCAGGCCACCAGCAGGTCCGGACTGTCGAAAGCGGCGCCAAAAGCATGGGAGAGCGAATATCCGAGCTCGCCGCCTTCGTTGATCGAACCGGGCACGTCCGGTGCACAGTGGCTGGGAATCCCGCCCGGAAACGAGAACTGCTTGAACAGCCGCTTCAACCCCTGCAGGTCCCGTCCGATGTCGGGATACATCTCGGTGTAGCTGCCCTCCAGGTAGGTGTTGGCCACCAGGGCGGGCCCACCATGCCCGGGACCGATGATTGCGAGTACATTGCGGTCGCGGGCGATAATGATTCTATTCAGATGCGCGTAGACGAAATTGATGCCAGGAGTTGTTCCCCAGTGCCCCAGCAACCGCGGCTTCACGTGCTCGAGCGTCAGCGGCTCGCGCAGCAACGGATTGTCGAGCAGATAGATCTGCCCTGCCGCCACGTAGTTGGCCGCGCGCCACCAGGCATGGATACGTTTCAGCTCTTCGGCGGACAATGGGCCGGTATGGGCGACACTTGAGGCGGACATGCGGGTCCCTCGTGAATTGCTCGAGGCAGGCTTGAGGAAACGTGGTGTGTAGCACGAAACATTCCGCTCGGTCTTGTACCGTCGTGACGGTCAATAGCGGCAGCACGTCGGTAAAACTCGCGGCCTTCGATGTGCGCTCGCCGGACGATGTCACACAGATGTCACAGGATCACGTGACGGGCGATAACCTCGCGCCGCGCGAGGTGCTGGCAAGATTCCTCGCGAACCTTCGGGCAGCACCTGCCGCCATAGCGCATCGCGTGGTTCATGGCGGCCGGCGGTTCACAGCTCCGGTCAGGATCGACTCGAGCGTATTGACAGCCATCCAGACGCTGTCCGAGCTCGCGCCTCTGCACAATCCGAAAGCGGTCGAGTGGATTGAAGCCGCTCGCAGTGTTGCGGGCCCTGAGGTTGCGCAGGTTGCAGTGTTCGATACCGCGTTCTTTTCCTCTTTGCCGCGCGTGGCGGGTGAATACGCGCTCGCAAGCGGATATGGAGTCGATCAGGGCGTACGCCGGTACGGGTTTCATGGGCTCGCTCACGAGGCACTTTGGAGGCGCTGGTCGCAGTTGCATCCCGACCTGCCACGCGGCGGCAAAGTCATCACTCTGCAAATGGGTGGAGGCGTTTCCGCGGCCGCGATCAACCACGGCGAACCCCTGGACACCTCGATGGGGTTCTCGCCCCTGGAAGGTTTGGTGATGGCGACACGCTCGGGCGACCTCGACCCGGCGGTGGTCCCTTACCTGGAAAAACGGCTACGTAAGACCTCCGACGAGATTGTCGCGCTGCTCAATCGCGAATCGGGTGTGTCCGGCCTGTCAGGCGGAGTCACAGATCTGGGCAAGTTGGCGGCCGATCCCGCGCCGCAAGCGCAATTTGCCGTAGACCTGTACTGTTACCGCGTCCGCAAGTACATCGGCGCCTACCTTGCGGTTCTGGGTGGCTGCGATGGAATCGTTTTCGGCGGCGGCGTCGGCGAGCACGTTCCGGCGGTCCGCAAGCGTATTCTTACGGATATGGGCTGGGCGGGAATAGAAATAGACTCTGCCGCCAATGATGCCGCGCGGGGGCAGGAAGCCCGCATCGATACGTCGAGACAGCATGTCAGGGTGCACGTGATCCCCGTAGAAGAAGAAGGGGTGCTGGCCAGAGCGGCCCTCGCCTTCATCACCGAATAGAAGCACCGATAGGCAGCTTGTCCGGGAACGATGCTTGCCCTCAGGACTTAGGTGTATACCGATTATCAGGAGCGCTGAAATGACCGAGCTCAATGTTGGCAGACTGGCCGATGACCTGCAGTCCCTCGTCAGTGACGCCGAGGAATTGTTGCGCGCCACAGCAGGCGTTGCGGGCGAAAAAGCCTCCGAAGCGCGCGACCGCGCCGAGGAATCCCTGCGTGCGGTGCGCAGCCGGCTGAAATCTGTGGAACGCGATCTGACCGGACGCGCCCGTGTGGTCGGCGAGTATGTGGAAGACAACCCCTGGAAGGCGATTGCCGTTGTCGGCGGAATCGCGTTGTTCGTCGGGCTCCTCATGGGACGCAAATGACCGAGGAAGCCGCCGCCGATCACGGGACAGATGACAAGGCCCAACCTGATTACGGGTACACGGGCGTATTTCGTGGACTGTTCCACAGCGTGATCGAGGCGGCTCGGACTCGGCTGGACCTTGCAGCGGTCGAGGCCGAGATCTTCATGGTGCGGACGATCCGGTTGCTGCTCTGGGCTCTCGCGGCCTTAGCGTGCGGCTTGCTGGCGCTCGCCTTCGCGGTCGTGGCGGTGGTCGCGGCCTTTTGGGATACCCATCGAATGGCGGGCGTCTTGTCCGGTGCCGGACTGTTCGTCGTGCTGGCTGCGGTGTTCGGTTATATCGCCAGCCGCACATTCAAAGGGCGGCCCGCCATGCTGGAGGGCACTCTGCAGCAGCTGGAGACTGATCAACACCGTGTGAGCGGGAAGCCATGAGCGGGCGCCTGGAGGCTTTGGAACTGCGACGCCGGGCTCTGCTCAACCGGTGCGAAGAGCAGCGGTTGGAGCTTGCGTACCGGGTGGCGCAGATCAGGCCCGCCGAGCAACTCACCGCCTGGACGCGGCGCTCTGCTGCCGCGCGAGGCAAGAGCCCACTCACCTGGGTCGCGGGTTTGGTTGGTTTGTTGTTGATGCTTCGCCGACGCCGGGCTCTGTCGGGCATCGGGTGGCTTACGGGACTGGTTGCAGTCGCGTCGCGTGCGACGACCATCCTGCGTGTGATTGCTCAGCTGCGGGCGGTGTATCGCAGCCTGAAGACAACCCGACGCCCGAAAGACTAGCCGCTGGGCGTCGACTGCACTGAAGCGACAGGCGTGGGCGCAGGAGCCGGCGTCGCTGCTGCAGGCGTGGGTGCACGCTGCGGCGCAGCGGCTGGAGACGTAGCGGGTGCGGGCGCCGCCGCAGGTGTTGTGGCTGCAGGCGGCACTGACACTGTGGCCGCGGGCGCGGCCTGGGGTAGCGCGGCGTTCGGTGCTTGCGCCGAGCCTGCCGCAGGCGGCGGTGTTCCATTCGGCGCCGGTGGTGGTTGGTCGAGCTGAGCCTGCAGACCCACTACCGCGGGCATTCCATTCGCGGCCTGCAGCGTCTCACGCGCCAAGTCCCAATGTATTGCCGCGGTATCCTGGCCTAAAGCCTTATCCAGGAGCTGCGACAACAACTCCAGGTTCGGCTCCGTGGTCTGCCCTTCACTGTCGACCGGCGGATGCGCTTCGAGCAACAACACGCCGTCAACATACGCAACCTTCACCGGATCGTTGATCAACCACACCTTCGTGCCCACCGGCACTAATGGGAACAGTGCCGCCACGTCCTCCGGGTACATGCGGATGCAGCCGTGGGTGATGGCCATTCCGACCGCCATCGGGTTGTTGGTCCCATGAAGCATGTAGGTACCGCCCCCTACCGCGAGCCGCATGGCGAAGTCACCGAGGGGGTTGTCCGGACCCGCCGGTACCACTTTCGGCAACGGGTCGCCGTTCGCGAGGTGCTCCTTGCGGACTGACTCCGGGGGATACCAGGACGGATGTTTCTGCTTGGAGATGACGTGTGTCTCGCCAAGCGGCGTGCTCCAGTCCATCTTGCCGATGCTCACCGGGTAGGTGATCACGACCGGCTTTTCGCCCTTCTTGGGTTTCGGGAAGTAGTACAGCCGGTGCTCGGGCAGATTCACTACCACGCCTTCGTGGGAACCGGGCGGCAGGATTCGTCTGCCGGGCAGGAGAATGTCTGTGCCCTCACCCGGCAGCCACATATCAACGCCCGGGTTGGCGCGAATGATCTCCTCGTATCCCAGGCTGTAGCGTCGCGCAATGTCGAGCAGCGTGTCCTGATAGGTCGCCTTGATCCGCTCGTCAGTGCCGAAAACGGCCGACCCATTTTCGGGCAGCTCGTACACGGTAGCTCCCGCAGGGCCGCAAAGCCCGGCGAGCACCCAAACCATGGCAGTCCAAGGCTTCATGTTAATTCTTGCAATGTCGAATAACTCATTGATTAATCAAGGGCGTGACCTTGCCCTTGCTCCCCACACACGCATTTTAGACAAAAGCGCGGCCTGACGGTTCGAATCATGGGCATTGCTCTTGCTGAGTACAAGCCAGATTCGATGCAAACCAACTAACGAAGTTGCGGGAGGATGTATGCGCAGTTCCATGAAGATAGTTGCCGTCACGGCAGTGGCCATGCTTGCGGGCTGTAACGTGATGAAGGGCAAGGAGACAGCCGGACAGGGAGTCGACGACGCCACCATAGCAACACGCGCGAAGGCAGCATTGGTGAAGGACGACACTGTGTCCGCTAGCGATTTCAACATCGATGTTTACAAGGGCAACGTGACTCTGACCGGAGTGGCCAAGAACCCCTCCGAAGTCAGCCGCGCCATCGACGATATCAAGCGCGTCCCTGGGGTCGTGAGCGTCAAGAACGCGACCCGCGTCGCCACAGCCGATCGCGGGGAGAGCAAACCAGAATAATTTTCCTGGGGGATCGCGCGAGAGCGCGACCCCCGAAGAGTAGCCGGCGCTGCGCGCCGGTGAAGACTTTTGGAGCGTGTCACACGACAATCGCGTGACATGGCCAAAAAACTACCTCGTTCTTTTTATGCGCGCGAAGATACTTTGCTTGTCGCGCGCGAGCTCATCGGGATGCACCTGGTCCACGACGACGGCGGTGGAAAAAGCGTCGGGCGGATCGTAGAGACTGAAGCCTACATGGGCCCCGCGGATCTCGCGGCCCACTCCTCCCGTGGACGCACGCAACGGACGGAGGTCATGTTCGGCCCGCCCGGGCATGCGTACGTTTATCTCATCTATGGCTTCTGGAATTGCATGAACATCGTGACGTCGCGCAAAGGCGTGCCGCATGCGGTGCTTCTGCGCGCACTGGAGCCTGTCGAGGGCGTCGCAGACAAGACCTGGGGCCCCGGACTGCTGTGCCGTGCGATGAGAATCGATCGCACGCTCAATGGCGCCGATCTTTGTGCCGACCGCCTCTGGCTCGAGTGTCCACCCGATCCTGTGCCGCGCGTGCGCCTGGAACGCGGGCCACGGATCGGGGTCGATTACGCGGGGCCCTGGGCAAAACGACCCTGGCGCTTCTTCGACAGCACTTCACCGTACGTTTCCACCGCTTCGGCGCGATTGCGACGCGGGCGAACTGATCCGGCGGCACGGGTTGAGTAATAATGGGAAATTAGTGTGTCGTCCAGGGAGTGCGCATGGGTCCGAGGGTTTTCATCCGGCGCTTAGTGCCGGCTATCTTTGCTTCAGCCGTTCTCGTCACAGCCTGCGCCACGACGGCCACCAAGCCGGGCGACACTGGCAAGGCAGTCCAACCTGTCCCGTCGCTGCCAGCGTCCCCCGCCGCGTCCGCCGAGTTCTATCCGTCCACTTACCACGCGCCCTCCGAACCGCCGACTCTCATCCGTCACGCGACTGTATTGACTGGAACGGGGACGCGCCTTGATGACGCGGACGTATTGATAGTCAATGGCAAGATCCAGTCGGTCGGGTCCAATCTGCAGGCACCGCCGCAGAGTCGGATCGTCGAGGGCAACGGGCGCTGGGTCACTCCGGGCCTGATCGACGTTCACTCACACTTGGGCGTCTATCCAAGTCCGGGGGTAGAAGCCAACTCGGACGGCAATGAGGCTACCTCCCCGACGACACCGAATGTCTGGGCCGAACATTCCGTCTGGCCGCAGGATCCAGGCTTTCGCACGGCGCTTGCAGGCGGCATCACTTCGATGCAGATCCTGCCGGGGTCTGCGAATCTCATCGGCGGCCGCTCCGTGATCCTGAAGAACGTCCCCAGCGTGACCTATCAAGGAATGAAGTTTCCTGGAGCTCCACAGGGCCTGAAGATGGCGTGCGGCGAGAATCCAAAACGCGTCTACGGCGAGAAGCACACATTCCCTTCCACCCGTATGGGCAACGTGGCCGGCTACAGAGCCCAATGGGTGGAGGCGCAGGAATACCTTCGCGATCAGCAAGAGTATGAAAGGAAGCACGCCGCCGGCGACAAGGATGCCAAGCCGCCGAAACGTGATGTGAAACTCGATACCCTCGCCGCTGTGTTGAAGGGCGAGATCATCGTTCACATGCACTGCTACCGCGCCGACGAGATGGCGACGATTCTCGACATGTCACGGGAGTTCGGCTATCACGTTGCGGCCTTCCATCACGCTGTGGAGGCTTACAAGATCGCCGATCTGTTGGCCGAGCACGGTGTGTGCGCGGCAATGTGGGCGGACTGGTGGGGCTTCAAGATGGAGTCCTATGACGGTATTCCTGAAAACATCGCGTTCGTGGACGCGGCTCCGAACGGTTGCGCCATAGTCCACTCCGACTCCCAGGAGGGTATTCAACGCCTCAACCAGGAAGCGGCGAAAGCCATCGCCTACGGGCATCGCGCCGGGCTCGAGATTCCACCCGAGCGCGCCATCAAGTGGCTGACGGCTAACCCCGCCAAATCAATGGGCGTGCTCGAGCGCACCGGAACACTGGAGACCGGGAAAATGGGCGATGTCGTCGTCTGGAATGGCAACCCCTTCAGTGTCTACGCGCTTGCCGAATACGTCTTCATCGATGGCGCCTTGCGCTACGACCGCTCAAACCCTGCTCTCACGCCACAATCGGACTTCACGCTGGGTCAGCCGGCCGCCGCGGGGGTGTACCCATGAGAATGATCGCTCTCCTGACCGCGCTGATGCCGATCGTCACTGCTGTCGCGGCCCCTGGCGCCGTTCTGATTCGCAACGCGACGGTCCATACAGTCAGCGCGGCGGGCGTGTTGGAGCACACGGATCTGCTGATCTCGGAGGGCAAGATCGCGGACCTCGGTCACGATCTGAAGGCGCCCGCGGGGGCGGAGGTGATCGAGGCGAACGGCAAGCCGGTCACACCCGGATTGTTCGGCGGCCTGAGCCACCTCGGCATCGAGGAGATTGGGCTCGAATCATCCCAGGATGATTACTCGTTGAAACTCGGATCCATGCGCCCGGAGTTTGATGTCAGCCTGGCGTTCAACCCCGAGTCGGTGATTCTCGGTGTAGCCCGTCTCGGTGGCATCACCTTCGCAGTGGTCTCCCCCAGTGCCGAGGCCGGTGGCAAAGGTGCCCCCGGTGGAACGATCATCGCCGGCCAGGGCGCCGTGGCACAACTGAACGGCACCCTCGATCCCCGGACGCATGCGTTGTTCGTAGACTTTGGCGGCGATGCAAGCGCGCTGTCGGGCGGAAGCCGCGCAGCGCAGTTCATGTTATTCGAGCAGGCGATCGGCGAGGTACGCTCGCCAAAAGCGCTGCTGCCGAACGATCAGCGGCTGCTGACACCCGCTGGCAGACAAACGCTGCTCGAATACCTCGCCGGCACCGGCCCCGTGGTGTTCGATGTCGATCGCGCCGCGGACATCCGGCAAGTGATCGCGTTGGCCAAGCGCGAGAAGCTGCGTGCTGTGATCAAGGGCGGCCAGGAAGCGTGGCGCCTCGCCCCGGAGCTGGCCGCGGCTCACATCCCGGTGGTGTTGAATCCCCTGGACGATCTGCCGGAAAGCTTTGACGTCGTCGGTGCAACCCTCGAAAACGCCGCACGGCTGAACCGCGCCGGCGTCAAGATCGCTTTCAGCCTGGACGATCCGCAGTCACACAACATCCGCAAAGTCCGACAGACCGCGGGCATCGCGGTGGTCCACGGATTACCTCCCGAGGCAGGACTAGCGGCGATGACGACCAATCCCGCGGAGATCTTCGGCGTCGCGAACCGTAACGGATCGATCGCTCGTGGACGGCCGGCTGACCTGGTGCTGTGGAGCGGCGATCCCCTCGAGGTCACGACACTTGCGGAGCGAGTGTTCATCGAGGGCCAGTCCCAACCGATGCAGTCACGGCAGACCTTGTTGCGTGACCGCTATCTGGAGAAATTGCGCGCGCATGCCGCTCGATGAAAACCTACAAATACTATGACCTGATCCTCGGCGCGTACGTCTGCGTGCTGCTGTGCGCGAACCTGATCGGGCCCGCAAAGGTCTCCACCGTGCACGTCCCTGTGTTTGGGGACGTCACGTTCGTGGCCGGAGTGTTGTTTTTCCCGTTCTCATATTTTTTCGGCGACGTACTAACGGAAGTCTACGGCTATGCGCGTGACCGCCGCGTCGTCTGGAGCGGCTTCGGGGCGTTGATATTTGCGTCCGTGATGGCAACGGTGATTGTTCACTTGCCTCCGGCTGACTTCTGGAAGGACAAGCAGCCCGCGGTCGATGCAATCTTCGGCAGTACGCCCCGGATCATAGCCGGCTCCATCATCGCGTTCTGGTGCGGCTCCTTCGTGAACAGCTTCGTACTCGCCAAGATGAAGATCCTGACCGGCGGACGCTGGCTCTGGACACGCACGATCGGCTCTACGCTCTGTGGCGAATTCGTGGACTCGGCGCTGTTCTACACGATTGCGTTCTATGGGACCTGGACGACAAAGCAGTTGGTGGGTGTGACAATCACCCAGTACGTGTTGAAGTCGGCTTGGGAGGTCATCATGACGCCGGCCACCTACAAGATCGTTGGCTTCCTCAAGCGGGCGGAGCAGGAGGACTACTACGATCGGGGTACGGACTTCACGCCGTTCTCGTTAAAGGCCTGAGTTTGCGACGGCCTGCGGCCGGGGTTACATGCGATCGAAGGTGGGACGCATGCGTCCCACCCATTCACCTGTCCCCCCGGTCCTCTACCCTTGCTGGCTTGCCTGTGTAGGCAACTGCCTGAGTAACGGTCCCGAGTCCTGCAGCGCCGTCAGGTTGAATAGCTCCGGCCGCAACGTCCTATAGCGCTCGACTGCCACGAACAGCGTCGAGGGATCTCTCTGCAGTCGCCGGGCGACTTCGGCAAGTGTCGCAACACCCCGCTCGGTCGCGTACCAGGTGATCAATGCGCGCGCCAGGGCAAGCCGGCGCTGCCGCGACCGGGAAAGTACCTCGCTCCTTTCCAATCCCAACGTGCAGGTGACCGTATCGATGACCTGGTCGAGCGAGTACGTGCTGCGATAGACGCGCATGTTGCGCGGGATCGCCGCCATGAACTCCCTATCGCCCAGAACGCGCGGATCATCGGTTCCACCGTGCTCGAAACTCGCACTCTCTGCGGCTGCCGGTGTCTCGAACATGAGCCGGCGGTAGGCATAGCGAGCCTGCTCCGGACGCTGGGCCAGCATCCGCAGTGCAACATTAGTGGTGAGCCACGGAGTGTTGGCCGTTCCGGCGTAGGCGAGATGACTGCTCAGAGCGTAGTCACCCGGATCCGCCACCTTGCCGGAGCGTACCGGCAACGTGTGGACGTGCCGGATCAGTCTCAACAGGTAGACGTCCGGATCGATCAGCAGGGCGTGATAGCGCTGCTGGAACAGGTGTCCGAGCTCGCCAGCGCGCCGATGCACCCTGCGGGCATATTGACTGCTGAGTCGTTGCATGAGCCGGCCGACCGGCATGTCGGAAATCTGCAGGACCAGATGGATCGCGTCTGTTTCCCAGCAGTACGCGTGCGCGCGTACGCGGCATCTGACCAGCATCGTCGAGAGCAGTCTCTCGAACGTCGCGTAGTCAGCTTCTTCGGTAAAAATCGGTTGACGTGCATTACTGCGCTGAACGACGTAATACACGCCGCCCGGCACGTGAAGTCTGGATCGGCGTGACATCCTTGCCTCCCCACAGCCATGTGCGATTCATCTCGCTTCCGTGCTGGCCGGACGTATGAGCTCCCTTGCTCCACGTACGACCCCCCTTCGCTTCCCCGGTCGCGCCGCCCGAACATCCGTGGCGCGTCTTGCCGGTTCACGATCCGCGATTCATCCGCGCGCCTGCAAAAAAAGCCGCGCGTCCTTGTTAGTACACCCCGCCTGTGAGTTGGTTCCTGTTGTGCCTGACATGTTTGTTACCCCGTCCTGGTTGGTGCTGCAACTTTGGCGTGCTCAATCTTTGAGCAGCGCGCTCGTGCGATCCTGCAACATCACGCAACCACAGGCAAGCTCCTTTTTTTCGCGCGCGGCGCGTGTGGCGGCGGATACTCCAGTACCTGGCACAGCGCCGGCAAGCAGTTACTGTCTCCCACCAAGGGCCCCTGGAAGAAAGTCCCGTTTCAATCCAGGCGCCGAGAAACGCTAGGTCCCTATCGTACGGATGAGCGGTCTGCACGTATTCCTTCGACAGCATCCGATCGACAACGCTCACGCGGGAGACAGTAACTGCCACCCTATATCTGCTGCACCCCAGCGAAATATCTCAGCGGTGCGCGATTTATTTTTCTGCGGCGAGCTCCAACAGCGCGCTGCCCTCTGGAACACGATCGCCGCGGGCGAAATGGATGCTCTGCACGATGCCAGCATAGGGAGCTGTGATCGTGTGTTCCATTTTCATCGCCTCAATCACCATCAGCACGTCCCCGGCAGCAACCGCCTGCCCCACCGCAACCGCCACGGCCGCGACCACGCCGGGCAGCGGAGTCGTGAGGTCGCCGCTTGAAACGGATGCGGAGAACTCCTTCGAGCGAGGGTCCTCGTGCAAAAAGTCGTAGTGCTCGCCGTTGAGCCACACGTGCACACGGATTTCGTATACGAAAGTGCGTGCCTTGACGCGCACCCCCTCGAGGGACGCAGCGATGAAGCCATCCACGCGCACTACGTGCGCGACATCCATCGCCACCCCATCGACTCTAATCGTTGTTGGGTCTCGCGGTCCAGATTCGATGTCGATGAAGTGCTGTTGGCCCCGCAGAGCCAACGAAAATTGTACGATTGCCGGCAGGTTCGGTGTGAATCCGTCACAGGCGGCCCAGGGACTCAGCTCAGCTGGCGTAGCGCCGGCCGAGCCAGCCGCCGACCCCGGCAACCCACGGGAGCCCAGGATCGCGAGCGCCGCGAGCGCTACGGCCTGTCGATCAACGGTTGGCTTCGGAATGAGGCGGTCTTTGATCTCCTGTCCGTGATCTTCGAGAAACGCAATGCTATGCCGCACCTCCAGGAACCGGGGAGTTGCCAAAATCCGTGCGAGCCATCGCTCGTTCGTGTGTACTCCTGCGCAATGAGTGCGCTCGAGTGCCCGGCGGAGTTTCCCGGCGGCCTGCACGCGTGAGGGCGCCCAAGCGATGACCTTGCCCAGCAATGAGTCGTAGCTCTCGGGAACTCGATCACCCGTCCCGAAACCTGCGTCCACGCGCACGTCTTCGCCGTCAGGCCATTCAAGCAGCCGCAGCTCTCCGGCGCTGGGTAAAAAATCGCGCTCCGGGTCTTCGGCGCAGACTCGTGCCTCGATGGCGTGCCCGGTCAGGCGGATTTGCGCCTGCTCGAGCGGAAGACGCTCGCCGGCGGCGACACGAAGTTGCCATTCAACCAGGTCGAGCCCCGTTACCCGCTCCGTGACGGTGTGCTCGACTTGCAACCGGGTATTCATCTCCATGAAATAAAACTCGCGGCCGTCGAACAGGAACTCGACCGTACCTGCGCTGACATAACCTATCGCGCGCGCCACGATCAGAGCCGCGGACCGCAAGCGGTCCCGGACGTCATCGGGCAACGCCGGCGCGGGTGCCTCCTCGATGACCTTTTGATGACGGCGTTGAATCGAGCAGTCGCGGTCCCCCAGATGCACGAAATTGCCATGAGAGTCGGCGAAGATCTGCACCTCTACATGTCTTGGGGCCGGCAGAAAACGCTCCAGGAGCAAAGAGCCGTCGCCGAAGCCGCTCTCAGCCAGCCTGCGCGCGCCGGCCAATGCTTCCGGGATCTGCGCTACATCGCGAACGATCCGCATTCCCTTTCCACCACCACCCGCCGCAGGCTTGATGATCAACGGCATTCCCAGACGCCGCGCCTCGCCGTGCAGATGCTCCAGGTCCTGATCAGCGCCTTCATAGCCTGGCAGAACCGGCACACCCGCGGCGCGCATGCGGGCCTTGGCGACTATTTTCGAGCCCATCGCAGAGATCGCAGACGCCGGCGGACCGACGAAAACCAGTCCCGCGTCAACGCAAGCCTGCGCGAAATCAGCGTTCTCGGAGAGGAAGCCATATCCCGGGTGGACGGCTTGCGCTCCCGTCGCGCGGGCCGCGTCGAGAATTCGCGCCACGTTCAAATAGCTTTCCCGCGGTGCAGCGGGTCCGATCCGGACCGCCTCATCCGCTTCCCTGACGTGCTGCGCCAAAGCATCAGCGTCGGAGAACACGGCGATCGTGCGGATCCCGAGACGCTTCGCTGTGCGGAAGATCCGGCAGGCGATCTCGCCCCGATTAGCGACCAGAAGAGATTCAATCACTGACAAACCCTCACATGCGGAACACGCCGAAGCGCGTCTCTTCTGCAGGCGCGTGCCTTGTGGCCGCAAGACACAACGCAAGAACGCGCCGTGTTTCCGCAGGATCGATGACTCCGTCGTCCCACAAGCGGGCAGATGAGTAATAGGGATGACCCTGCGTCTCGTACTGCTGCCGGATTGGTTGCTTGAACGCCTCTTCCTCCGCAGCAGGCCACTCCTGCCCCGCTGCCTTCAACTGGTCGCGCTTTACAGTAGCCAACACACTCGCGGCCTGTTCGCCGCCCATCACCGAAATACGCGCATTCGGCCATTGAAACAAAAATCTCGGCGAGTAGGCCCGGCCGCACATGGCGTAGTTACCCGCGCCGTAGCTGCCTCCGATGATCACGCCGAGCTTTGGAACGTTTGCGCAGGCCACCGCCGTTACCAACTTTGCGCCGTCCTTGGCGATGCCTCCGGCTTCGGCGCGCCGGCCCACCATGAAACCGGTAATGTTCTGCAGGAACAACAGGGGAACGCGCGTCCGCGTGCACAGCTCGATGAAATGAGCCCCTTTCAGGGCGCTCTCGGAAAACAATATGCCGTTGTTGGCGAGGATTCCGACCGGATAGCCGCCAATGTGCGCGAAACCGCAGACGAGCGTCGTGCCGTAGAGCTGTTTGAACTCGTCCAGCTCGGAGGCATCGACGAGCCGCGCAATGACCTCACGAACATCGTACGGCTTGCGCAAATTCGCAGGGACGACGCCATACAATTCGGCAGGGTTGTATTTCGGCTCACGGGAAGCCTGCGGCGGATTCGTATCCTCGGCCGGCGCCAGCCTCGAAACAATTCGCCGCGCAATCGACAAGGCATGCGTATCGTTTTCGGCATAGTGGTCGCAGACACCCGACTCGCGACAGTGCACATCGGCGCCGCCAAGAGATTCGGCGTCGATATCCTCACCCGTTGCCGCCTTGACCAACGGCGGGCCTCCGAGGAACACCCGTCCCTGGTTCTTGACGATCACGTTCTCGTCCGACATTGCAGGAACGTACGCCCCGCCGGCCGTGCACGAGCCATGAACGACGGCGATCTGTGCAATGCCAGCGCCCGATAATGTCGCCTGGTTGTAGAAGATGCGCCCGAAATGATCCCGGTCGGGGAATACTTCGTCCTGCGCCGGCAGGAACGCGCCTCCGCTCTCCACGAGATATACACAAGGCAGCCGGTTGTCGCGCGCAATCTCCTGCGCGCGCAGGTGTTTCTTGACCGTTAGCGGGTAGTACGTGCCACCCTTTACGGTCGGATCGTTGGCAACGATCACGCATTCCCGGCCGCTCACTCGTCCGATGCCCGTGACGATGCCCGCGGCGGCGATCTCACCTCCGTACAGGCCGTGGGCTGCGAGCTGGGACAGCTCCAGAAACGGGCTCCCCGTATCCAACAGCACGCGCACGCGCTCCCGCGCCGTCAGTTTTCCGGCCGCCTTGTGCTTGCGGGTCGCGGCCTGGGAGCCACCCAGCGCCACCCGCGCAGCCTGGCGGCGGACGTCAGCCGCCAGCTCGCTCATCGCCCGCTCGTTGTCACGGAATTCGTGCGAATGCACATCCACTCGGGAAGATATTGCAGCCATACTTGCCACGATTGCCGGTTTGTCCGACAATCATACGATCGTACAGAATGGGAAGGCAAGCACATGGCTGCCATAGATTGTGATTTCGGGCTCGACGAGAGCCTCGAGGAGATCCGCTCCCAGGTGCGCCGTTTCGCCACCGAGCGGATTGCTCCCCGTGCGGCCGACATCGACCGGACCAACGAGTTTCCGCGCGACCTGTGGCCCGCCTTGGGCGAGCAGGGACTGCTGGGCGTCACAGTCCCGGAGCGCTGGGGTGGCGCTGGCCTCGGATACCTGGCCCACGCGATTGTGATGGAAGAGATCTCCCGTGCCTCGGGCGCGGTCGGCCTCTCGTATGGCGCGCATTCCAACTTGTGTGTGAACCAGATCCGCTTGAATGGCACGGATGCGCAACGCGACCGCTACCTGCCCAGGCTCGTCAACGGCGAGCATGTTGGCGCACTCGCGATGTCCGAACCCGGATCAGGCTCCGACGTCGTGTCGATGCAGATGCGCGCTGAATTGCGTGGCGATACCTACGTTCTCAACGGCCGGAAGATGTGGATCACGAATGGTCCGGACGCGGACGTGTTCGTGGTCTATGCCAAAACTGATATTTCGGCGGGCCCGCGCGGCATCAGCGCGTTCATCGTGGAACGCAACACTGCCGGATTCACGACCGCGCAGAAGCTCGACAAGCTGGGCATGCGCGGCTCGGGGACCTGTGAGCTCGTATTCCAGGACTGCCCCGTGCCGGCCGCCAACCTGCTGGGCCAGGTGAATCGCGGCGCAGCCGTGTTGATGAGCGGCCTCGACTACGAGCGCGTCGTGTTGGCAGGCGGACCCTTAGGCCTGATGGCAGCGGCCCTCGATCTGGTGTTGCCTTACGTGCGGGAGCGAAAGCAGTTCGGACAACCCATCGGGACTTTCGAGCTCATGCAGGCGAAGGTGGCGGACATGTATGCCGCGCTCAATGCGAGCCGTGCGTATGTCTACTGCGTGGCACGAGCGTGTGATGCGGGCAAGGCCAAGCGCCGCGATGCGGCGAGTTGCATTCTTTTTGCAGCCGAGCATGCGACGCGAGCCGCGCTCGAAGCGATCCAGGCGTTGGGTGGCAATGGGTACACCAATGACTACGCCGCCGGCCGGCTGCTGCGCGATGCGAAGCTTTATGAGATCGGCGCCGGTACGCAGGAGATCCGCCGCATGCTCATTGGACGCGAGTTGTTCGAGGGGGGCGCCTAGCCTTCCGCCGCATGAGCATCCCATTTGATCAGATCCAGATCGAGCCGGCGTACCGCAAGGTGGCCGCCGCCATCGGCGGCCGCATCCTGAATCGCAGCCTGCGCGAAGGTGATCGCCTGCCGCCCGAGATGGAGCTGGCGCGGCAGTTCGGGGTCAATCGCTCAACCGTGCGCGAAGCGCTGCGCGAGCTCGAGAGCAACGGACTGGTCACACGCCGCCCAGGCTCGAAACTCATGTCGGTCAGTCGCCCGCAGCACCTCGCCATTGCCGAGGCAGTCACGCGCGGATTGGTGCTCCATGATGTCACCTTCATGGAGGTCTGGGAGGCGTTGACACTTCTTGAGCCGCCGATCGCCGAGGTCGCGGCCCGCGCCCGCACAGCCGATGATCTTTCGCAGGTTGCCGCAGCTGCCGGGCAGTTTGCAGCGGACAATGTGCTTACGGTGACGGCAGTTCACCGTGTAGCGGAATTCTTCCGCACCGTGGGACGCGCAACCCACAACCAGGTGCTGGTGCTCGCGCAAGAACCGCTATTGCAGCTGCTCGAGCCGTCGCTGGGCGTGATGATTGACAAGGTTCCGCAGGCGCGCTCACGCATCATGACCGCACAACGCAAGATCAGCGAGGCGTTGCACGAGCGCGATACGGACGGAGCACGTACCTGGATGGCGCGCCACATCCGCGACTTCCGCAAAGGTTTTGAAATCGCAGGAATCGATTTGGGACATCGCATAACCGGCAGTTGATCCAAAATGTGGCCCGCGCACCATTGAATTCACATAACGCGCCGGCTATGTTCTCGCCCCCAACAACATCAAAAAGAGTGGGGGATGAGGTCTTCAGTATTGTTGCTGTTCGCACTGCTCGGCAGCGCGCTGCTTGCGGGCCACGCGCGAGCCGCCTGCCCGGAGCCACGTGAAGTCGGACAGTGGACCAACGTTACACCGGACACCCGCGCCCTGGTGAGCATCGATCTGCGTTTCGTGTGTCAGGATCGCATGGTGAACGGCGCCCCCTACCCGCCCGGCCCCGCCTGGTATGTCCATGCCGTAGGCAAGTGCGAGCCGGTTGACTGTGACTGGCGTGAGGTTGGTGCGCAGCGGCTTGCAACAGCACACATATTCGCCATGTATGCACAGGGTACCGCGCGCCGCTATGTGTACCTGCGCATGTCGCAGGCGCGGCCCGACCTGCTGTGGGCGTGGATCTACACCGACTTCAAGGATCCAACACGCGCCAACTACGGTGTGTACGCTTGGTTCAGGCGAGTCGACAATTGAAGCGTGGCGCGCGACTGCTGGCGCTGCTCGTGGCGCTCGTCGGCTGTTCCGACAGGGCCGAGCCTGCCGTGGATATGATGGAGGCTGATCAGGATCATCGTCCTGGAGCGGCGCGGATTGCCCGGCCGCAGGACCCGGCCCCGATGCCGGAGGAACCGGACCCGCCCGCGGACCTGCCACCGTAGAACAATAAAAAACGTGCGAGGTGGTTAGACCTCGCACGTTCTAACGCCGCGACGACGAATGAGGGGGTCAATCGCCGCTGCGAACGTGGCCTCACGTGAGCACTAAAGCCGGAGTCGTCATGCTCAGCGTGAAGCGCACCGCCGGGAGTAATAAAGCAAAACACATGCCAATGTGGGGACCCCGCCATTCGTGCGTTCAAGGGCCTTCGGGAACGGGCTGCACCTGAAATTGATGCACTGTGTGAGTGCAGGCATGCACATTGAGGGCATTTCGGAAGGAGCGCGTTCGTGCGCCGGCTCAGCTTCGAATCGCCGCGACCTCGAGATCCGCGTGCGGAAGGTCCGGGTGCCGCGAAAGGAGCAGCCGCCGGCCCGTATCCGCACAGTGGTCAACCCCTGGGACTTGCGCAGCTCCTGGCTGAGACTTAACGGCTCGGGGTAGCCGCTCAGCTCACGGCACCACCGTGATCCAGTCCATCACGCGGTTGGCCTGGCGGGCCAGGATGCGTCCAAACGGTGGTTGCAGACGATCCAACTGCTCGGCAGGTATCTGCTTGGGATTATCGGGAGGGACGTAGTCCGACCACTCTTCGCTGTACGCCCCGCCCCATTCACGCGCGCTCAGCTCGGCGCCGTCCGGCTCTATGCTGATCAGAAGGACCTGAGTCATATTGAACAGGGTCGGCTTTTCGTTCGTGTCGCCCGTGATGAATCCCCAGCCGCGCAGATAGTCCGGCAAGCTGCGCCTGACGGCGCTGCCGGCCTGCGATGAGTTGTTCAGACCGGGCGCGAGGACGATCAGCGCGTTGAGGCGCTCGGAGGCGGCCAGCTGCGCAAAGTCCCTTGCAGCCTCGCGCGGCAATTTCTTTGCCACCGAGTTATTCACAAAAAACTCGTCCCGATTGCGCATCAGACTCTCGCTCGCCCCCAAAGCGACCGGGACGAGCTCGAGCTGGGTCAGGCGCTGGGTGACAGCGTCACCCAGCATGGATTCCACCTGCCAGCTCACGAGCTGAGTCTTGAAGAAGCTCTGGGCGAGCACCTTGCTCGTGTGGAAGTGGGTTACCTCGGGATCCATCATGTTTACGACACCGACGCGCGCGCCCTTATGAAGCAGCAACTGCGTCGGCTCTTTGCTCAGGGCCAGTGGGCCCGCCAAAGAGCCGGCCATCAGCAGACAGGCAGCGAATACCACCTTGGTCATGCGTCCCCCTTTATTTTAGTTCGCTCCAAAGTCTACGTCGGTCGCCGGCCTGTAGATAGCCCTCCGCCGCACTGAAAGAGGGCGCGGGAGCGCGGTTGGGCGGTCTCAAGTTTCCCCGGCCAATGTCGCTATCCTGACCGATGTCCCGACTGACAAAATACATGCCTGCGGTAGTGGGCTACAGGGAGAGGCTGGCAACGCTGCAGGGAGCCTGGGACAGCCTCGCCCTGCTGTCCCATCTCAGTGATGACGGCACCAACCTCAGCAACACGCGCGAGGCGTTCGAGTCACTCGCAGCCGATCTCGTCACCCATCTCGAGACCGAAACACACAGAAAGGCGTTGCTCGCGGCACGGGCCCGCGCACAGGTTGTCATCGACATTCTCGTACGCAACCTGTTCGAGCGAACCGCCGATGTAGGCTTCCTGGCCGCCGATGACGCCATCAGGGATTACGCCAGCAATGCCCTCGCGGTACGCTCGCTGGACGACTCCAGCGGTGCCGATGCAGACGCGGCGGCAAGCACACTGAGTTCGGCCACCCGGACGATGCAGCGGCGCCTGGCGGAATACGTATCAAAATATTCCGTCTATTCAAACGTCATCCTCCTCTCCCCGACCGGCGAGGTACTCCTCCAACTCGACGGCGGCAAGGCCCCCACGGTAAGCCGTGATCCGCTGATCTCCACGACCCTCGCAACCGACGGCTACGTCGAAACTTTCCGTTGCAGCGACCTGGTACCAGACGGCCACCGCGCACTGATCTACTCCCACCGGGTCACGTCCGACCGGCAGACGCTCGCAGTGTTGTGCCTGTGCTTCCGCCTGGAGGACGAGTGCGAGAGCATTTTCGCGCGCCTGAGGGGCGATGCCGACTGGACCGCGCTATCACTGCTCGACGCCGGCGGCGAAGTCATTTTCAGCAGTGACGCCTGGCAATTGCCCGTGGGAGCGAAGTTAACTACGGCCAGCGACGACAGCGGGAACATCGCGCGGTTCGCCGGGCGGGAGTTCCTGGCTGTCACGTGCAAGGCTCAACCGTATCAAGGGTATGCGGGTCCTGCGTGGCGCGGACACGTTATGATTCCGCTCGAACGCGCCTTCGAAGCCCACAGCGGCGGCGAGCAACCCGCGTGCGCGCCTGAAGTGCTGGCAGACCTGCGCGCCACGGCCTCCAAGTTTTCGGCAGCATTGCGCGAGATCCCGCGAAAGGCGGATGCCGTGCAACGCGACCTGAATCGTTCCGTGTGGAATGGCAGCGTACGGCTGTCACTCGGCAACGGCAGCAACGGGACCTTTGCGAAGGCCCTGCTGCGCGAAATCAGTAACATGGGCCGCAAGACCAAGGAAGTGTTCGAGCGCTCGATCGAGGAGCTGCACGAAACCGTGGTCTCCGCTGTCATGCACGACAGCCGATTCCTCGCATCGCTGGCGATCGAGCTGCTGGCGCGCAATTTCTACGAACGCGCGAACGACTGCCGCTGGTGGGCACTGAACGCAACACTGGGCGGCCGCCTCGCGGGTGCGCCGGAATGCAGCGATGAAGCAGCGACGCAGGTCCTGCGCCACATCAACTCTCTGTACACGGTCTATCACGCCATCGTGTTGTTCGATTCGCAGCAGCGCATCGTCGCAACCTCGCGTCCCGACCAGGAAGAGATGTTGGGTACGGTCATCGAGGACTCATGGGCATCCGAGGCGCTCGCACTCTCCGGTACGCAGGCTTACAGCGTATCACAGTTTCGACCCAGCCCGCTCTACGGCGGCCGGCCCACACTGATCTTTGCCGCGGCAGTCCGCTCGGCCGAAGGCCGTTGCGTAGGGGGAATCGCCGTTGTCTTCGACACGGCGCCTCAACTTGCGGCCATGTTGCAGGATGCGATTCCGAAGGATGAGCGCGGGCAGGCACAGGACGGATGCGTGGCGCTGTTCCTCGATCGCGAACTGAACATGTTGTCCTGTACGGATCCGGCACTGACTACGGCCGGACTCGATCTGGCATGGCTCAAGGAAACCTCGCGCGCCGGTGATGCGCGCATCCTGCGAATCGGCAATGAATATCATTCGGTGGGCGCCAAGCGCGACACGGGGTATCGGGAATTCGAGGGGCTGGGCGGATATGCCGTGGTGCTCATGCCGATCGGGACCGTTGCCAAGCCAGGCGCCGCGCGTACCGCACTGACACACAGGCCAGCCGCTCGCCAGGAAAGCAGCAAACAGGACTGCGTCGAATTCGCAACCTTCGCTGTTGGGGAAAACTGGTATGCGCTTCCAACAGCCAATGTGATTGAAGCGGTGGACGCACGCGCGCTGCAATCGCTGCCGAAAACGCAGCCGTGGTGCGCGGGCTATCTCATGTTCGCAGGCGAGCCCATCGTGGTCGCTGACACGGCGCGCCTGCTCGGCACGACTCACATCGACACGCCACGAATGGTGATCGCGATCCGTGTGCCGGGCCAGCAGCGGCCATTCGGTTTGCTGGTGGAGACCTTGGGTGACATTCCGGAGGTGGCTCGCGACAGGCTGCTGCCCATTGATGGGTTGTGCAGTCAGTCCTCATCCGCGCTGGTCGAACAGGCCATCGAGGTTGCCGATCCGCGCGATCCGATGGTCATGGTGCTCAATACAGCGCGAGTGGTTGCGCTGCTGCGCGGCGAATCGATCGAGGAGCCGGTAGAGGCCGCAGCCTAGTCCATTGGAAAAACTGGCTTGCGGCCGCTTTTCGGACATCAGCTTGCGTTGCCGCCGGCAAAAGGCGCGACTTTTGCCAGCTACGTCGCTGGTGCTCATGCGTTGCAAGCCCGACAAGCTCCTAAACTGTACAACGCAGCGCAGCATCAATTCACCCTGCGGTCGCGCTCGTCATCGGTTTATCCTTCACCTCGCAACAGGGATTTGCGAGGCGATCAGTACATTGCTCACTCATTCGCAACCGTCCGCCGTCCGTGGCGAGATGGCGACACGATTCAGGGAATTCGACTGGGGCTCGACGCCGCTGGGGCCCGTCGAGCGTTGGCCCGAGAGCTGGCGCAACGCGGTCAACATCATTCTCGATTCGAGCTTTCCGACCGCCCTCGCCCTCGGCGACGCGCTCATCTATTTCTACAACGACGCCTTCATCCCGCTTGCAGGCCCATCACGGCACCCACACGGCCTGGGAGTGCCGGTACGCACTGCCTGGAAGGAAATCTGGGCGCAGATCCTCGAACCCAGGTTTGACTACACCCTCAGCACGGGCATGCCCACCGGCGAAGCCGATCTGCTGATGCCCCTGCAGCGCAGCGGGTATCTCGAGGAAACCTTCATCACCTTCTCATTCGCCGCGCTCCGCGATGAGCAGAAGCTGCCCAACGGGATTTTCTGCACGGCGATTGAGACCACCGCGCGTGTCATCGCCGACCGCCAACTGGTGTGCCTGCGTGCCCTGGCCGCGCAGGGATCGTTGGCCGAGACGCCTGAAGGCGCCTGTCAGGCGGCGGTCGCTACGCTCGAGGCCAACCCGCGCGATCTGCCGTTTGCCCTCCTCTATCTTGTGGAACGTGGCAGTCGGCGGGCGAGACTTACCGGGACTGTTGGGCTCGCGTCCATTCCGGACACGGTGCCCGCGATTGTCGATCTGACGAGCGGCAACGACCCATGGCAGCTCTCAGTAGTGGCGCAGACGCGCGTTGCCGCTTGCGTTGACCAGGTGCAGTCGCTGGTCGGTGGACTCTTGAGGGTCGCGGATATGAGTCCCGGGCGCGCCGTTGCGTTGCCGATCGCCAGTCGCGGGGATTCGGATCTCGCTGCGATTCTGGTTGCGGGCGCCAATCCCATGCGTCCGCTGGATGAGTCGCGAACTTTTCACACTCTCATTGCGGGGCATCTGGAGACAGCAATCTCCAACGCACGCGCGAAGCAGTACGCCTACGAGCGCGCGCAGGCGCTTGCCGAGCTCGATCGCGCGAAAACTCTGTTTTTCAGTAACATCAGCCATGAGTTGCGCACTCCGTTGACGCTGTTGCTCGCGCCGCTCGATGAGACTCTCGCGCGCGACACACTCGCAAGCGCGGACCGCCAGTCGCTCGAAATTGCCCGCCGCGGCGGCGGCCGCCTGCTCAAGCTCGTCAACTCGCTGCTGGAGTTCTCGCGCATCGAGGCGGGCCGTATCGAGGCCGCTTTCGAGCCAGCCGACCTCGCAGCGCTCACGAGCGATCTGGCCAGCATGTTCCGCTCAGCCTTCGAGCGCGCAGGGCTCACTCTCACGATTGACTGCGATCCGACTCCCGAGCCGGTGTATGTGGATCGTGACAAGTGGGAAAAGATCGTTCTCAACCTTATTTCGAATGCGCTCAAGTTCACTTTCTCCGGCTCGGTGCGGGTCATTCAGCGCACGTTGGCAGACCATATCCAGCTGGAGGTCACGGACAGCGGTTGCGGGATTGCACCGGAGGACTTGTCGCGGGTGTTTGAACGCTTCTTTCGGGGCCGGGCGCCGCGAACACGCACCCATGAAGGCTCGGGCATCGGACTGTCGCTGGTCCAGGAGTTGGTGAAACTGCATGGGGGGACGATCACGGCGCGCAGCGAGATTGGGCAGGGAACGACCATGACCGTGCGGATTGCGCGCGGCTCAGCCCATCTGGATGCCAACCGAATCGTGGCTCCAGGCCACGCCCCCGCTTCCCGGACTGGGCTGCATGCGTTCGTCGAAGAAGCGTTGGGTTGGTTGCCCGACCGGCCCGTGGAGAGTGCCACCATCGACTCAGCACCGGAGTGCTCGATCTCGGCGACAGCGAGCCTTCGCGATGAGCCGCTCGCGGACATACTCGTCGTCGATGACAACGCGGACATGCGCGGGTACCTGTGCCGCCTTCTCGGGCAAAGGTGGCGGACGCAAGGGGCTACTGACGGGGTTTCGGCCCTCGAGCGCATTCGGCGGCGGGCGCCGGATCTCGTGATCGCCGATGTCATGATGCCGCGACTGGACGGCTTTGGGCTGCTGCGGGCCTTGCGCGAGGACCCGGCAACCGCGCAGATCCCGATCATGTTGTTGTCGGCTCGTGCCGGCGAGGAGGCTTCGGCGGAGGGTCTGCGCGCGGGTGCGGATGATTACGTCATCAAACCTTTCTCCGCCCGTGAGTTGGTTGCTCGCGTGGAGGCACGGCTCGCGCAGGCCAGGCTGCGTGCTGCCGAGCGCAGCGGCAGGGATGCTGCGGAGAAAGCGAATCAGGCCCGCGACGAGTTTTTCGCGATGCTGTCGCACGAATTGCGTACGCCGCTGATGGCGGTGTTAGGTTGGACCGCGCTTCTCAAGGGCAGCCGGCTCAGTCCGGACGACATGGCGTATGCCGTGGATATCATTGAGCGCAACTCGCGGACCCAGCGGCGCATGATTGACGATCTGTTGGATGTCTCCCGTATCGTGACCGGACGCTTGGCTGTCGATGCGCGGCCGATTCCGTCGCTGGCTCCGGTCATCGCCATGGTCGTCGATTCATTCCGGCCGGTTGCCCATGCCAAGGGGCTCACGGTAGTCACTGACCTGGCACAAGATGCGGGCCCCCTGCGGGCCGATCCGGAGCGTCTGCAGCAAGTGGCGTGGAATCTGCTCTCAAACGCCATCCACTTCACCCCACCGGGCGGCAGGATCGAGGTCCGCTGCAGTCGTCAGGACTCCGAAGTGTTGTTGGATGTGCAGGATACTGGGCGAGGTATCAGTCCGGAAGCGGTGCCCCATATCTTCGAGCGTTATTGGCAGGGAGGAAGCACGCGTCCGCGGCGCCAGGGTCTGGGGCTCGGTCTCGCTATCGCCCACAGAATCGTCGAACTGCACGCCGGTAGCATTGAAGCGGTCAGCGACGGAGAAGGACGAGGTACCGTGTTTACGGTGCGACTGCCAATTGCCGAGCAGCTCCACGGTGTCGAATCCGGCCTATCGAGCGCGCCGGCCGATTTCGAACCATTGGCCGCAGCAAGCGCACGTATTTTGGATGCCGCGACGGCGACTGCGGAGCGCGATCCAGATTCGATCGGCTCCAGCGCGCTTGAGGCACTCGGTATTACAACACCGCTCAGAAGTGCGAACAGCGACTACGGGGAGACATCACTGCGAATTCTACTTGTCGAAGATCACGATGGGATTGCGAGGGCCTGTCAGCGGCTGCTCGTGAGTCACGGTCACTTTGTCGTACGCGCCGCGGGAGCGGCCAGTGCACTCGCCGCAGCGCAGCGCGAGAAATTCGACCTGCTCGTCTGCGATCTGAGCCTTCCGGACGGCAGTGGGTTGGAACTATTGCCGCAACTGCGCTCGTGCTCGAACTCACGCAATGAAAGGGTACCGGCGATTGCGATCAGCGGAAGTGTTTACGAGAACGATATTGCCCGCTGTCTGACAGCCGGCTTTTCGGCCCATGTGGCGAAGCCGTTTGACGAAGACGGACTGCTTGCTGTGATCGCGGAAGTGATGGGACAGGCAGGACAGATAAAGAGTACGGTTGCCGTTGGGAACGGGGGCATCCTTTCCCCCGTTCCAGCCCGTCTACGGTGACCTAAGGAGGCATCGCCGCCGTAGGCCACCTCACGGATTGCGCATCCTTGGCGCAATGGCGAACTGGCGATCGAGGAGCTCCCTCAAACTCGAACCACACACGGGGCCGCGTCACGCGAGACCCATGGGCATGATCCGCTAACCTGCCGATCGCACAATTGGCCCATGGTCCAATGCCTACTGTCGGCTATGTTCAGGCTCAGGCTCAGGTTGGATGTTGAGATCGCGCTCCGGCAGCGGCTCGCTGCCCGGCGCGGGCCACGTATCAACACCCACGACGCTGGCGAGATGAACCAGCTCCACGAGGGATCCGGCCTGCATTTTCCGCATGACACGCGACCGATGAACCTTGATCGTCTTCTCGACGATACCGAGCTCTGCGGCAATCTGTTTGTTGAGTCTTCCCGCCACGACCTGTTCAAACACCTGGCGCTCTCGGTGCGTCAGCGTATTCAACCGCTCGGAAACCGAATGCCGCGTAGTCCACGCGGCCCGCCCTGCCGCATCGACCCTGAGTGCCTCTTCTATCGCCGCCAGCAACTCACGGTCGTCAACGGGTTTCGTCAGGAAGTTGACGGCGCCCGCCTTCATCGCGCGGACGGTCTTCGAGATATCACCATTGCCCGTCAGAAAGATGATGGGTCGGTGACATCCGTACGCAGTGAGGCACTCCTGCAGCTCCAGTCCGCTCAAGCCCGGCATTGCGAGGTCAAGAATGATGCAGCCGGCGGACAGACGCGCCTCACCGCTTGCGAGGAACTCGCTTGCCGATCCGAATGAACGAGTCGTGTAGCCTGCTGAGCGCAGCAGTCGCGCCAACGCACGGCGCACTTCTGGATCGTCGTCGACGATATAGAGAACAGTCGGAATTGCATTCACTGCGGACGCTCCTTGCGAACGCCGGAATTGTCGACAGGATCATCCTTTGAGCCATGACCAGCCTTCGAACCCGCATTCTCCTGCAGTATGACCCAAATGTTTCGGACTATGCCGGCTGCGCGCTTGTCGTCCGTAACGATGTCATCGAGTATCGCACGCAATTCCTGCAAATCGAGCTGACCCGCTGCGAGGAATCGCTGTGCCGCCTGGGCGTTGGTCAGAATAGCGGTCAGGGGCTGGTTGAGATCGTGAATCAGCGCGCCCGTACGCTCGTCGCTGCCCACACGCTGCTGCAGAAGCAGGCGCACACTGCGTCGGCCGCGTCGCCACTGCGCGAAGAGCGCGGCGAGCAACACCAACTGAAGAACCGCCGAAGCGGAGAGTAACGAAAGAGAGTTCGGCACGTAACACACCACTCTCATCGGGCGGGATGGTCACCGCCGTTCCTATTGTCCAATTGGCAAAAGCCACTTGGCGCGCTTTTGACTCAGGGCCGGATTGTGCAACCGGGGTGCGTACCGCTCAAGAGGCGTACGTACTCAAAGGAAGAAATCCGGCAGGAGATCTTCTTCGCGCACACCCTCGTAGCGATAGCGCGCCAGGTCGGTCTGGCCCCCACGGCGCAAAACCTGCTCGTCTACGCAGAAATTGCCCGTAAATTCACGGCTGTTGGCGCACAGAATGAGGTAGGCGGCGTCCGCCATTATCTGTGGCTTGCGGACCCGGCGGCGCTCGTTATTGTCATATTTCGCCATGGCTATCCTGAGGGCGGCCGTGTCAATGACGGTACGCGGCCAGAGTGCGTTTACAGCGATTCCCTGCCCCCGTAACTCGCCGGCGAGCCCCAGCACGCACAGGCTCATGCCGTATTTTGCGATCGAATAGGCGACATGGGGGGCAAACCAGCGCTCTTCCATGTTGAGGGGCGGCGAGATCATCAGGATGTGGGCGTTGGACGAGCGTGCCAGATGGGGCAAACACAACTTCGAGCAAAGATAGGTGCCGCGCGTGTTGATCTGATGCATCAGATCAAAGCGCTTCATGTCGGTATCTGGCGTCAGTGTGGGGCTGATTGCGCTGGCATTGTTCACCAGGATATCGATTCCACCGAAGGTTTCGACCGTGCGCGCCACGGCTTGGGCGACCTGCTCGTCATCGCGGATATCAACGGCCAGGGGGAGCGCCCGACCCCCGGCAGCTTCAATTTCAGCCGCCGCTGTGTAGATGGTGCCGGGCAGCTTCGGGTGAGGCTGCGTGGTCTTTGCGGCGATAGCGATGTTCGCGCCGTCGGCGGCAGCCCGCAGTGCGATTGCCAGGCCGATTCCCCGGCTCGCGCCTGTGATGAACAATGTGCGCCCCGCCAACGGGGCCGATCCGGACTGGCTCTGGCTCATCGCAGCACTCCATACCCAGCCTGCGGCGCCGGGTCAACTTCCCATAACCAAAGTGAATTAGGCTAGTTCTCGGAAAATCCACAGACAGCGGCGGTTTCGCTAATATTCTGCACCATGACTATCCGACAGGTGACTTTATCTTGGCTGCTATAGGAACGGAGCGCGTCCTCAAAGTACATCACTGGACCGACACACAATTCACGTTCACCACCACACGGGATTCCGGCCTGAGATTCGAGAACGGGCAGTTCGTGATGGTGGGACTTCACGTCGATGATCGACCCCTGCTGCGAGCCTATAGCATCGCCAGTGCGAATCACGAGGAACACCTGGAGTTTCTGAGCATCAAGGTCCCCGATGGACCGCTCACTTCACGCTTGCAGCACATCCGTAGAGGCGATGCGGTACTGATCAGCCGCAAGCCCACGGGAACGCTGGTGCTGCACGACCTGAAGCCCGGCAAGCGACTGTACCTGCTCAGCACAGGCACGGGTGCCGCGCCGTTCATGAGCGTCATCAAAGACCCTGAAGTGTACGAGCGCTTCGAGCACGTTGTTCTCGTCCATGGGGTCCGCTGGGTCCGCGAGAGTGCGGTCGTAAAGCACCTGATCGAGGATCTGGGTAAACACGAATTTCTCGGCGACCTGGTCCGCGAGAAACTGCGCTACTACCCGACGATTACTCGCGAGCCGCATCCCAACTACGGTCGTCTCACGACGCTGATTCAGTCGGGCAAACTCTTTGAGGACCTCGGTCTTCCGGCTTTGGATGCGAAGGAAGATCGCGTAATGGTGTGCGGGAGCCCGGGAATGCTTTCGGATACTCGCGCGCTTCTGGACGCGCGTGGGTTCGCGATCTCGCCTCACATCGGTGAGCCTGGCGATTACGTCATCGAACGCGCGTTCGTAGAGAAATAGCCGACTCGGGAAGGTAAACCCGGGTCGCTGTTTGGCGACAAGCGGTGGGCGATGCAGCAACGGCGCGCCGTAGAGCCAGTGTCGTCAAGGCATACTGTTTTTGCGCTATCACGCCCACGTCGGTGCTACGGCATACCGATGTTCCGACGGGCATGTCGTCACATTCGGTATGTCGTAGCACCGACGCGCCTCGTGAACTACTTGCCACTGTGCGGGTAGCGCGTCGCGGATACGCTTGGCGAGCACCCGTCGCTTACACCTGTCCATTGCAGTCACGTGGGGCGCCTGTCCATGCGGTAACGCCGAGCGCCTTTCGTGCAGTCACGGCGCGACCGCCGCCGTTCGCCGGGGCCGCCCTCCACGGCAAGCCGCGCGCGTGGCACCCATAGCGCGCCACAGCCGCGGTTGCGGTTGGTGCACGCTCACGTTCTGCGGCAACCCAATCCCGTCAACTGCCCCGTTCAGTTAACGTTGCATTGGACTAGCGTAGATTTCGCCTGGAATCGACGTTACTCCAACGGCATTCAGCCGTGGTTCAGACAACGATCGCAACGAGGTCACCATGGGTAAGAAATCGCTTCGCCTCACTCCAGCCCGGGCCGCTCTGGCAGGTCTTGCGCTGGCGACCCTGCCGATGGCGTCCTTCGCGTTCGTTTCGGTCGGCATCTCCGTCAACTTCGCGCCGCCTGCGTTGCCCGTATATGTGCAACCGCCCTGTCCTGCGGTTGGCTATATCTGGACACCAGGTTATTGGGGTTATGACGATGGCGATTATTACTGGGTGCCCGGCACCTGGGTGTTGGCACCCTCCCCCGGGTTTTTGTGGACGCCTGGCTACTGGGGTTGGGGCGACGGCGCATATCTGTGGCACGCCGGATATTGGGGCCCTCACGTAGGTTTCTACGGTGGTGTCAACTACGGTTATGGGTACGGTGGCGTTGGCTTCGAGGGCGGTTACTGGCGCGGTGGAGCGTTCTACTACAACCGGTCTGTTGCCAACCTGGGCGGGACTCACATCACCAACGTTTATAACAGGACGGTGGTCAACAACATCACGGTCAACCGTGTGAGCTTCAACGGTGGCGAGGGAGGCCTGCATGCGCGGCCAAGCGCTCACGAGCTGGTTGCAGAGCACGAGCATCATGTTGATTTCACTCCTACGCAGCGGCAGCACGAGCACATGGCGTTCAGCAACCATGATCTGCGCGCCTCGGTTAACGGCGGCAAGCCGCGCATTGCGGCTACTGAGCGACCGGGTATTTTCTCGGGCAGAGGCGTAACTGAAGCGCGGGCTGCTGGCGCGCCGTATCACGGTGGCGCGGAGCACGGTGGGCCGGGGCGTGGCCCGGATTTGCATGCGGGTGATCATGGTGGACCCGGCACCGGTAGCGCGGCGATTCACGGTGGCACTGGCGGTGGAGCGGGCGCAGGGCACGGTGCGGATTCGCACGCGGACCGACCCGGCGCAGCGGGCGCGGGGCACGGTGGCGAGTCGCATGCGGACCGACCGGGCTCGGCTGGTGCCAACTCGACACTCCATGCTGGTGGACCGGGGCGCGGTGATGCGAGTCACGGGCCCCTAGCCCGCAACGATCGTCCGCCGGCTGCAGGAAGCGCGGCGAATCACAGTGGACCCGGCGCCGGGAGCGCGGCGATTCACGGTGGCACTGGCGGTGGAGCCGGCGCAGCGGGCGCAGGGCGCGGTGCGGATTCGCGCGCGGACCGACCCGGCGCAGCGGGCGCGGGGCACGGTGGCGAGTCGCATGCGGACCGACCGGGGGCAGCGGGCGCGGGGCACGGTGGCGAGTCGCACGCGGACCGACCGGGGGCAGCGGGTGCCGGCTCGACGTTCCACGCTGGTGGGCCGGCGGGCGGTGATACAGGCCATGGGCCCGTAGGCCGCAACGATCGTCCGCCGAGCGCGGGAAGCGCGGCGATTCAACGTGGCACTGGCGGCGGTGGAGCCGGCGCTGGCGGTGGTCATGGCGAACCTCCGCACACAGCGATCGCTCACAATGATCGACCATTCGGAGGTGGGGCACCGAACGGTGGTGCGAGCCACAGCGAACCTGCTCGCGCCCCACAGCCGCACATGAACCAGCAGATGCGCTCTGAGCAACACAACGCGCCGCAGGGTGGGTCTGCGGGCGGGCCAGCCCAACCGCGCCAATTCGGCGGCGGTGGCCAACCAGCGCCGCGTCCGCAAGCGGCACCGCGCCCTGAAAGCGCGCCTCGTCCTCAGAACGTGCCGCATCAAGAGGCGCGTCAGGGTGGTGGCGAGCCTCACGGACAAAGTCGCCCGCAACCGGCGCGCGGACCTCAGGACCAGAATCACGGACGACGCTAAGTGAGTTGGCGCGCGGCCGAAAGCGCCGCGCGCCAATTCTTGTGATCTGAGACCGACCGACGACCACGAGCGATAGAGCGCGATCGCCGCCCGCCCGCTCCGTGGCAAGCTGGTGAGTGACTCACCAAGAGGTCGCTCATGGACAGTGTCTCGCGCCGAGAATTTATCCAAACAGCGCTGGCTCTAGGCGCAACGGCAGTTGTTGCCGGCGTGAGTGCCAAACCGTCGCTGGCAGCCTGGCATGAACGCCGCGATCTCTTTCCTGAAGGCGTTGCGTCAGGAGATCCCCATTCCGACAGTGTGTTGCTGTGGACGCGGTATCGCGCTTCCCAAGCAACAAATGCAAAGCTGACGGTCGAAGTCGCGCAGGATCCTGAGTTTCATAAAGTCGTGGCAACAACTACGACTTTAGTCTCTGTTACGAGCGACTGGACTTGCCGCGTGCTTGTAGGAGGGCTCGAGCCGGCACACGAATACTGGTATCGATTTACTGACGGCCAGGGCGCGGGAAGCCGCGTTGGCCGCACGCTGACCGCGCCAGCGGAAAATGATCCGCGACCGGTGAGATTCGCGTTTGTGAGCTGCCAGAACGTCAATCAAGGCGCTCAGCATGCGTACCGCCGGATGATCTTCGAAGACGAGCATGCAGCTCCGGCAGACCGGCTGGGTTTCGTACTTCATCTCGGCGATTTCATCTACGAGATTGTCTGGTATCCGGAAGATCGCCCGCAGGGCATGTACGACCGGCGCTTGCGCGACATCGTGCGCTACGAGCATGGCGAGAAGATCTCGGATTTCCACATTCCAACGACACTGGACGACTACCGCGCGGTGTACCGGGCGTACCTTCGCGACCCCGATGTGCAGGACGCGCGCGCACGCTGGCCGTTCATCAACATGTGGGACAACCACGAGTTCTCCTGGCTGGGTTGGCAGGCAATACAGGTGTTTGAGGGAAAGTCGCGCCCGGCGCAGTCCCGCAAGGTTGCGGCCAACCAGGCGTGGTTCGAATTTCAGCCTGCACGGGTTGCGAAAGCGCGCGGAACTTCGCTGGAAAGGTTCGATCCCCCGGTGGTCCGCGACACCCCGATAGAGCACTTTGACGCGGACGGCTTCGGGCGAGAGCCCAACAATGTCGCCGCAGTCGCGAGCCTGACGGGCTACCGCGCGCTGCGATGGGGCCGCAATGTCGACCTCATCATCACGGATCAACACAGTTATCGCTCGCAGGAGCCCACGAGCAGACCGGAAGCCGCCGCGCTTTCGAGCAACGACTTCCCGCAGATGATGCCGCAGGAGGCCATGGAGATCCTCGATGCCGGCCGCGAATACAACGGTGGGCATCCGCCGGAATCGATCCGGTTCGGCGAGCAGCAGGTCCCCAACTTCCAACGCAACGAGCCCGCGCAGACCATTCTCGGCAGAACTCAGAAGGCCTGGTTTCTGGAACGCCTCAGGAGCTCGCAGGCAACGTGGAAAATCTGGGGTAACACCGAAGGCACTCTGGACTTCCGGATTGATCCCCACAAACTGCCGGCGGGTTTGACGAAGCCTTGGCCCGGTGGGGGCTACGCCGGGCTCGGTGGCGGTGATCACAGTAGCGCATATGTCGAGCGCGCGGAAATCTACGATTTCATTCGTGACCACGGCATCACCGGCTTTGCCACCATCGCCGGCGATCGCCATAGCTTCTGGGCGGGCCTCGCGGCGAAAGCCCTGCCACCGAAGCCATTCGAACCGGTTGGGATCGTGTTTGTCACGGGCTCCATTTCGGCGCCCGGCCTCGTGGAATCCCTCGAGCACAAACTTCCCGCTGATCATCCGCTACGCGCGTTGTACCTTGCCGATGGCGTCGCGAAGGCAGCGCCCGATCCGCATAGCGGCGCCAAACCCGCACCCGCCGTGAACATGCTGTTACGGCACGGTGTACGCTCCTGCCTGGAATTTCAACGCACCCGGGATATCCAACAGGCGCGTAAACTTTCCAATCCGGACCTATCCCCTCACCTGTCGTTCCTCGACATGGGTGGCCATGGCTATGCGACTGTGCGGGTCAGCAACGATTCGTTCGAAAGCGAATTCGTCTGCATTCCGCGCCCTCTGGAGAGAATCGAGCGCCCGGATGGCGTACCCCTGTCATATCGGGTAACCCACCGGGCACAATTGTGGTCCAAAGGCGAGCGCCCGCGGCTCGAGCAGACCGTGCTGGAAGGAAACCCCGAGTTCAGTCTCTGACCGAAGAAAGGCCCAACATGCTGTATGCGATTCTGTGTTATCACTCCGAGAAGGCCGTGGCCGAGTGGACCCCGGCACAAGACGCCGCGACGATGGAGAGGCTTTCTGTCGTTCAGAAGAGGTTGGTCCAGCAAGGCAAACTGGGCCCGGTCGTGCGGTTGATGCCAACGGCCACGGCGACGACGCTCAGGAAGGACCAGAGTCCACCACTCGTGGTAGACGGACCATTTGCCGAGACCAAGGAGCAGCTGCTGGGATTCTATGTCGTGGACTGCGCGTCTCGTGATGAGGTCAACGAGATTGCCCGAGAGCTCGCTGCAGCCAATCCGGGTGGCGCGCTCGAAATACGGCCGATCGCGGTGATCAATCCTCACGGCGACGGAAACGTTGCAGCGGCTCGCCGCGCCTAGCCCGGTCGCTCAGGTCTCGTCCAACTCCGGGTAGTGCCGGAAGATACCCTCTTCGTTGAAGGGAATCCGTCGTTCGGAGGCGAGGTAGCGTGCGATGCGCGGGCGATCCTGAATCAACTGCGACAGCGCGGCGAGCCGTTTGTAACGCCGCGCGGAACGCGCCATGGCTCGCGGGAAGGCATACTTCAAGCCCGCGATGATCTGAAACAACGACAGGTCCGCGTAAGTCAACTTCGAGCCGGCGAGGCAGTGCTGACTGCGGGGATTGCGCGCGAGAATCTGCTCGAAGTAGCCGAGAAACTTCGGGATTCGCGCTGTGCGGAAATCTTCGGCCCGGCGGCGGGCTTCAGCCTTCTGATCTTCGTAATAAAAATCCACCCCGATCGGATGGTGTGTGTCGTGTGCCTCCACCACGAAGTCGGCAATCGTGAGCTGCAATTGATGCGTCCACAGGCGCCCTTCCTCGCTCTTTGGCGCCAGGTCGTGGCGTGGACCGAGAAACAAGAGGATGTTCGCCGTCTGCCCTACGATCAGGCGCCCAGCCTGCAGAAACGGTGGCGCGAATGGCGCGTGATGGACGCGCTTCGCGTCCATCAGCTTCATCATGGCTGTGACGCCCATACCCTTCCCTGATTGGCGCGCGACATCCACGTAGTCAGCGCCGGCCTCTTCGAGTGCAAGCCGAACGAACTCTCCGCGACCCTGAATGGAGGGCCAATAATAAAGATGATATTTCACCGCGGAGCTGCCCGGTCCGTAATGGGCACGATCGACAACGCGGCTACGAGTGCGTGGCCCTTCACAGGCCTGAACTCGATGAACAGCGCACCCTCCTGCGCCTTGGCCTGGAAAGTCTTGTCCACCGCTCGCAGCTTCCCGCCAGCGGCCGACACGATATCGAAGCGTTTCAACACCACTTTCCCATTGACGAGGACATCGAATACCCGCTCTCCAGCGGCCGCGGCAGGCTCTTCAAACTTGAGAGTGACCTTGTAACGGCCATCAGGGACCGGCACGCGGTATGAAAACTCGCCTTCCCTGAAACTGTCATACAGACGTGGATCGGATGCCGCTACCTCGATCCGCTTGCCATCCGCCGTATCGGGAGGATTGACGCCTTTGCCCTCGCCGCCCGAAAAATACAGGTCCGATCCGAAGCGCTCGCGATTCACCGCCACGTATCCGGATATGTCTCCCGACTTGATCCGGACCACAGAGGGTGTCCCGGACAACGTCCATTGCAATGAGTCGCTGACGGTAGTCCCACCGATATCGGCGGTCGCACGCAGCTCATTTGATCCCGGCTGCAGATGGATTGCCCGCCACACACAAATACCATCTGAGCACGAAGTAGCGCCTTGGTCGGCGCCGTTCACTGCCAGGTTGGCATGTGGGGCGTTGCTATACGCCTTCACGTCGAGCACGGCATACGGCCGGTCGACATAGCGTCGCCCGACAAGGTGCAACGTTGGCTGCGGACTCCAGTTGGCACGATAGAAATAGAAGGTGTCCTTGCGGACTGTGCGGTCATAGCTGACCAGTCCCTTCTCGTTGATATCGGTCAGATCGCCTTCCTGGCGCGAATCGCTCGCGAAGTCGAACAGGTTCCAGATGAACGAGCCCCACAGGTACGGGCGTTGCCGCAAGGCGCTCCAGGACTTCTCGTGATACAGGTTTTGCATTTCCTCCGGGTGTGGCCTGCCGTGCGGGTTGATCGGCCCCCCGGTCGGATCATCGCTGTGCTGAGTGAGTGCGGCGCCAGCGCCATATTCGGACACGGAGATCGGCAGTTGCGGATGGCGCTCGTGAGCCTGATCAAGCATGGGGCCGAAGTCGGCGAACCGCCCGGTGTACCACCCAAAATAGCGGTTGTAGCCCACGGTGTCGGCGATGCCCACGATGGGCTCGCGGCGCTCAGGGATCGCCACTTCGCAGCAATCGGCGAAGGTGGTCGAACGGTCGGGGTCCTGGCTCTTGGCCAGAGCGTTGAGAGACTTCAGCAGCGAGCCAGGCCTGCTCGGCCCGCTCGTTTTCGTTGCCGACAGATCGATCTCGTTGGCAATCGACCACAGGGCAATGCTGGGATGATTGCGGTTCTGCTGGATCAGCTCCAACAGCTGCTGACGGGCATTCGCCGCGAGCGCCGCATTCGCCGGTGAACCATCGTACGAGACTGCGTTCACCAGCGGAATCTCCGCCCACACAACGATCCCGGCTGCATCCGCCAGCTCGTACGAGCGTTGATCATGTTGATAGTGCGCCATGCGCACGGCATTTGCGCCCAGGTCGGCAAGGATGGCGAAATCCTCCTCCTGGTCCGAATCCGCGACTGCCCAACCCTTCACCGGACGGTCCTGATGCATGCAGACGCCCTTCAGGTACTGATGCTCGCCATTCAGGAAGAATCCCTTGTTCGGATCGAACTGGAGCATCCGCACCCCGAGCGGCTGGGTCACGCGGTCGAGCACCACGCCTTGCGTGGACCGCAAAGTGACGATGGTGCGGTACAGGTACGGATCACGTACGCCCTGCCAAAGCCGTGGGTTCGCAATATTCAGGTTTGATTGCAGAACGGACACCGCTCCGGGCGCCACGGGTCCTGCAGCATCTATGGTCGTAGCGACGAGTTTGCCAGCCGCATCGGCGATGGCCGTTTCAACACGCAAACGCTGCGGCGAAGATCCATTATTGACCACTCGCGATGTCACCTGAACGGTCGCGGCGTTGGGCTGGATCGCAAGCGCCCGCTCGTAGACTCCGGGACCGCCGAAGTCCAACAGGTCCAGGTGCACCGGTTGCGTGACGATCAGGGCTGCGCTTCTGTAGATGCCACCGAACATGAAGAAGTCGCCCGACAACGGTATGACGTTCTGCGTCGTGGCTCCCAGCTGCGGGCGGCTGTTGTCCGCACGTACGACCAGCAAGTTGTCGCCGCTTGGATTGATCGCTGCCGAGGCATCGAGGCGGAAACGCGCAAACGCGCCCTCATGCGTGCCGAGGTAGTGGCCGTTCAGCCAGACATCGGCGATTGTGCCGACGGCGTCGAACTGTAGGAAGTAACGGCTGCCGTGCGCGGCCGTTGGCGCCTTGAACCGCAACCTGTACCAACCCGTGCCTTGCACATTGTTGGATTGCGGCGAGCGCTGCGTGCCCTCGTT